>Ga0055448_10000024_pt1 | contig 31247 bp, 21 predicted proteins | sample China_Galinas_PW_4_FD_57744 | JGI IMG/M metagenome (GOLD analysis project Ga0055448, IMG submission 57744) | Wetland microbial communities from San Francisco Bay, California, USA, that impact long-term carbon sequestration - China_Galinas_PWA_D2 | ecosystem: Environmental > Aquatic > Marine >... | reverse complement strand
CCTCGATAGCGTGAAAATCGCCTGACTGCGCACGCCGGCATCCGGATCGCGCAGAGCGGCCGTCACTATGCCGCGACCGGCGGGTGTCGGGTCGTGCACCATCTGGTCGAGCGCTTCCATGCGGATCGGCGCCTCATGCTCGCTCAGGGCGACGAAACGACGAGCATCGATCGCGGCGCTCTCGCTCGATCCGGCGAGCGCCCGCAACGCCCAGTTGCGGCCCGCGGTGTCGAGGTCGTGCCTCGCCATTTCCGCCAGTTCGGCCGTGGACTGGTCCGTGTGAACGGTGCCGAGCAGCCATCCGCCTTCATCGAACCGGAATCGAAGCGGAGCACCGGGCAGGTGGATCGCGAACGTCTCCTGCTTCTTCGACACCATGATCTCCTGGCGTACGACCGAGTCGCGCGTGACGACGCGAATGGTGACGGGGAACCGGAACAGCGGATGTGACGCATCGACTTTCTGCGTCTGTTCGACGCTCACGTCGAGTGTTCGGGTTGTGGCGTTCCACCTGCGTTTCACGTCGAGCCGCGGGTAGCCGATGCCGTAGGCCCACTGGTCGAAGAACCAGTCGAGGTCACAGTTGCACGTCTTCTCGAAGGCGATCGCGTAGTCAGGCGTGGTCACGGGTCTGTGCGCGTTGTCGACCAGGAACCGGTGCATGCCCTTCCAGAAGATCGAATCGCCGAGCAGCCGGCGCAGCTGGTGCGCCAGCTGTGCACCCTTCGGATAGACGTGGCCGCTGAAGAAGAGCGTGATCGGATCGTCGCCTTGATACTCGCCCCAGACCAGCGGCCTCTCCTCGTTCTCGTCGGCCTGCATGGCCTGCTGCTGCTGGCCGAACCAGTCGATCTGCGCGGCATCCCAACCGCGCGTCTTCTCGTACTGCACGGACGTCATGTACGTGGTCAGTCCCTCGTTCAACCAGATGTTCGCCCAGTTGGCTGTCGTCGTGAGATCACCGAACCACTGATGCGCCAGCTCGTGCGCGACCAGACCGCGGGAGCCGTTGGCCAGATCGCTGCCGGGGCCGCCCAGCGCCTGGTCCGTCTGGGTTGTCGACGACACGTTTTCCATGCCGCCGTATGTGAAGTCCGGGATCGCGGACTGGTCGTACTTGTCCCACGGGAACGGGACGTCGAGCAGGCGGGAGTACAGCTCGATCATCGAGGGCGTTTCGCCGAACGTGCGCCAGCCCGCGTAGGTGGTGTCGGCATAGACCCAGTAGTCGACCGGAATGCCCCTCCAGTTGTCGTGCAGCACGGTGAACGGCCCGACCACCACCGAGTAGAGGTATGTCGATGCGGGCTCATCCTGCACCCAGTGCCAGACCTTCCGTCCATCGGCCGTGGCGTTCACGCTCTCGAGTGTGCCATTCGACAGCACGGACATGCTCGAATCCGCAGTGACCAGAAACTCCCAGGTGGTCTTGTCGTTCGCATTGTCGTACGTCGGTATCCATGCGCGTGTCTCGGTAGCCTCGCCCTGCGACCAGATCACATGGCGTCGCGGCACGAAGTAGATGCCCCGCTCGGGGTTGGTATGATAGGCGAGCGTGAAGATCACCGTATCGCCCGCCGCCGCCCGGCGGGGCAGCCGGACCGTGACATGACTCGTGTCCGCCTCGTAGCGCAGCCGCCGGCCCCGCGCATCGGTTGCGCGGTCGATCTCGATGTTCTCGGCGTTCAGCCGGATCGTGTCCGTGCCGGCGCCGGGGACTACGGTCGTGGTGACTTCACCGGTGACGAGTCGCCCGGGCTCGTCGAACTGCACTGCGATCCTCTGATGGATCAGGTCGAAGTCGTGGACGCCCTGCGGCCAGGTTCGTGGCGAGGAGTACTGGCCGATCACACCCGCCGTGCGTTGAGCTGCGGCGGTGGAAGGTGCCATGACAGTGGCCGCGAGCACGGCGCCGAGGATCGCGATGCGATGCCGCATGATTCGGTACCCCAACGTGAGGGACAGCATGACGTTCATGAGACGGTCGTCTCATGGCGGGTCGCGCGGTGAGCCGGGTCGTGTCACCGGCACGAAGCAACGTTAGGCGGCCTCGCGGTCCTGGTCAATCGTCGTCGTCTGCGGGCGGGCTGTTCCGGACGGCGCATGCAACCCGGGTCCGGCCGGTCGCTGGCGGTGTCGGCAGCTGTCTCGCGGGCGCGCTGGTGGACCCCACGCTCGCGACCCGCCATGATGTAGTCGACTCGTGATGGAGGGGATCGGGCGGCATGGCGGATGATCGCGCACACAATGATGGCGAGAGCGGACCGGCGCCCGGCGCGATCGAGCCGGGTCGTGTCGATCCGGCCGTGTCGTCCCGCAGCCCGGTGAACGAAGCAGGCGACGTGTCGCCGGGCGAAGACCGACGCCCGTTTTTCAAGCGCATTCTGCCGTTCCTCGGACCGGCATTCGTCGCGTCTGTCGCGTATGTCGATCCCGGCAACTTCGCCACCAACATTCAGGCCGGCGCCGAATACGGCTACCTGCTGCTCTGGGTGGTCGTCGCGAGCAACCTGATGGCGATGCTGATCCAGACACTGTCGGCCAAGCTCGGGATCGCGACGGGGAAGAACCTGGCCGAAGTGTGCCGAGACCGGTTCCCGCGGCCGCTGGTCTGGGCCATGTGGGTCACATCCGAGCTGGTCGCCATGGCGACGGATCTCGCCGAGTTCCTCGGCGCCGCGCTCGGTTTCTGGCTGCTGGCCGGCATCCCTCTGTTCCCCGCGGCACTGCTGACGGCTGCCGCGACGTTCGCCATGCTCGTGCTCCAGCGGTTCGGATTCCGTCCGCTCGAAGCCGTGATCACCGCGCTGGTCGGCGTCATCGTATTGAGCTACCTGATCGAGACCACGCTCGAAGCGCCCGACTGGGGCGCGATCTTCGCAAGCAGCGTCACACCGCGGTTCGCGGGTACCGAAAGCGTATTGCTCGCCGTCGGCATTCTCGGCGCGACCATCATGCCGCACGTGATCTTCCTGCACTCATCGCTCACGCAGCACCGCATCCGGCCGGCCAGTCCGCGCGAGGCCCGGACCATCTATCGCTTCGAGATCGTGGACGTCATCATCGCAATGGGTCTGGCCGGGCTCGTCAACGGCGCAATGCTGATCATGGCGGCGGCGACGTTCCACGCGGCCGGCATGGTCGAGATCGCGTCCATCGAGGAGGCGTACCGCACGCTGACGCCGTTGCTCGGCCGGCTGGCCGGCACGGTCTTCGCCATCTCGCTTCTCGCCTCCGGCCTCTCCTCATCGACTGTCGGCACAATGGCAGGGCAGGTGATCATGCAGGGATTCCTGCACCGGCGCATCCCGTTGCTGCTCCGGCGTGCACTCACAATGTTGCCCGCGCTGGCGGTAATCGCACTCGGGTTCGATCCCACGCGCACGCTCGTGCTCAGTCAGGTCGTGCTCTCGTTCGGTATCCCGTTCGCCGTCATTCCGCTCGTGATGTTCACACGAAGGCGCGATCTCATGGGCGAACTGGTGAATCACCGCATCACGACAGCACTCGCCAGCGTTGTCGCCGCTGTCATTGTCGTGCTCAATCTCTACCTCCTGCTGGGCCTGTTTGCCGGAGGCGGCTCATGAGTTCCGATTTCCACCGGATCCTCGTACCACTGGATGGATCGGGGTTGGCGGAAGCGGTGCTGCCGTTCGTGATCGGCTTCGCGTCGCGACTCGGTGCATCGCTTACCCTGCTTCACGTCCTCGAGCGCCGCCCGCCCGACGAGGTTCACGGCGAACCGCACCTGACCACCGAAGGTGAGGCCGCCACCTATCTCGAACGCGTGGCCGGCCGCTGCCGTGGTGCCGGTGTGGAATGCGAGCACCACGTGCATTCTCCAAGGGTGCGTGGCGTCGCGGCGGCAATTGCCGAACATGGCGATGAACTCGGCGCCGACCTCATTGCCATGACGACACACGGCTCGGGAGGGTTGCGCGACCTTCTCGTGGGCAGCATCGCGCAACAGACGCTGGCGCACGGGACCACGCCCGTACTGCTGGTTCGTCCGGGCGACTCGGACGCCCGAACATTGTTCTCGTGCCAGACCATTGTCGTTGCGCTCGATCCCGTCGCACACGGCCTGGCACCGCTGGCCGCGGCGCAACGACTGAGCCGCGCGTTCGGTGCACGACTGCACCTCGTCACGGTCGTGCCCGACCACCCCACGCTGCCGCCCGAACGCAGGACGCTGGCCCGCTTCTCGCCCCACGCCGCCGCGGCCGCCCTCGATGTCGAGCGCAAGGATGCGGAACAAACGCTTCACGATGCCTCCGCATCCCTCGAGGCCGAAGGTCTGCACGCTACATCCGAGATGCGACGCGGGCAGCCGCTCGCCGAGGTCGCTCGCTCGGTCCGCGAACAGACAGCCGATCTCCTCGTCGTCGCCACCCACGGACGGGCCGGACTCGACAGCCTGCTGTCCGGAGGATTCGCCGCCGGCATCACGTCGCAGACTTCCGTGCCTGTGTTGCTGCTGCGTATCGGCAACGGGCCCGGCGGATGAAGACTGACAGTATTGACAACACTCTGCACAAAGGGAATAATGGAAAGTGTGGATCCCCACACCATCGAGACGAACGGCATGGGCCGCGAAGACGCACGTTCATCCGTCTCCGTTTCGCGTACCGGGAGTCTTGCCATGCGGACACGTTCGCATCCCGGTCCGGGCAAAAGCCCCAGGGCCGATCCGTGGGGCTGATTGGCGAGTCACGCATCGCATTGAACGGAGGAAACGCCATGCGCATTCGTTCCGCAGTCCGGGCCGGTGGTGGTGCATCGGCCGATGTCAACGGCTGAGAACTTCACTCGAACAAGGAGGTATTCATGCGGATTCGCACCCGCATCGGGGCTGGCCAGGGTCCCGGCGTCGATCCGATTGGCTGAGTTCAGGCCGCGGATCATTCCCACGGAGCCGACCCCGATGAAGGCGGCGGCGCCACGTCACGCCCCACTCACGGCCAGAGGCGACCCGTGCCACGACGATCGCCATCTGGCCTGTACTCGATCAAGGAGGATTCCCATGCGTACGCGTTCGAATCTCCGCGCTGGTGGCGGCGGTCAGCTCGACCCCTGGGGCTGAGCTAGCTGAGACGGCAGGCAACCAGCCGAGCCGTGGCCACCCCCGGGCCGGAACGGAGCCGCTCGGGGGTGGCCTGCATTGGTAATGTGCACGCTTGGCGCTTCGTTCTCCGGTGGCCCGGCATGAGCGCGTGGCACGTTCGTTCGCCACACGTGTGAATCAACCCGGTCACGCTCCACTGACGGATCGCGTGCACGCCGGCAGCACTCTGTGCGGACCAGAATTCGACTCCCCGGCCAGACGACTACCGGCTGCGCTCAGCCGCTGATTCTGCATCGATCGGCCGCCCCCTTGTGTCCGCGCGACCGGCCCGTTCAGTTACGCGGCGGAACCGCAACGGACATAGAATCCAGGAGATCGGGCAGCCATGGCGCATCGACAGATTCTCGACGACCTCGACCAACTGATCAGCGAGCGGAGCATCCTGAAGCATCCGTTCTACGTGGCATGGGAGCGCGGTGAGCTGACGGCCGCGCAGCTCGCGACCTACGCCCGTGCCTACTATCCGCATGTGGCCGCATTTCCCCGCCACATCGAGACCGCACTGGCCGCTACCACGGATGACACAATCAGATCATTCCTCGAGGAGAACCTCGACGACGAGCTGTCGAATCCGAGGCCGCATCCCGAACTGTGGCTCGACTTCGCCACGGCCGTAGGAGCCGCCGGGGATACGGTGGCTCTCGACCCGATTCCCGCGGCGGATCACATTATCGAGACTTTCGACCGGTTCGCCAGGACTGGTACCGCTGAGGCGCTCACCGCTCTGTACGCCTACGAATCGCAGCAGCCCGGGGTCTCGACCACCAAGGCGCGCGGTCTCCGCGACCACTATGGCGTAACGGACGCGAAGGCGGTTGCCTACTTCGATGTGCATGCAGAAGCCGACATCCGCCACCGCGATGGCGAGCGCCGGGCGCTCGAGGTCTGTCTGAGAGACGATCCGGCACCGGCACGCGTGCTCGATGTCGCGCGCGAGACGCTCGACGCATACTGGGGCCTGCTCGATGGGATCTGTCGCGAGGCAGGCATTCGGCTCGATCCCGTGAACTGCTGACCGCAGCCGCTGTACGGGTGGACCAGGGCCCCGTCGGACTCCGGGCGGGGCCCACCTCATTTGCGAGTGTCGTCTATTGCGACGCCATCCCGTGGACCAGCACGCGGAACGAGCCCGGAAGCGGGCGAGGCCGTCCGCCGCCCGCGAGCGCATCACCGTACTGCGTGGCCGACAGGTAGATGCGATGCGTGGACGGGTCCAGCGTCATTGTACGTGCCGATCGCATGGTCTGTAGCGTCTGAACGATGGTGAACGAATCCGGCGAGTCCTCGTGCACGATCGTTACGGTTCCCTCACCGCTCGAGCTGCACGCCAGGTCGATGGCGAGACCGGATGCCGCTTCTCCCGGCGCGATCGCCAGCTTGCCATGACCTTGTGACTGTGACTGCTTGCGTCGATGACCGCGATCTCGTTCTGGTCATCGATGTTGTTGTAGATCCGGTCGGCGGCCGGATCGAACACCGCGAACTCGGGTTTTCCGGACAGCGGGATCGTCGCCACAACTGCACCGCTCCTGGCGTCGATCACCGTCGCCGAATGGCCGCGCCCGTTGAACCCATGGACCTCACCTCGCGACAGTTGCTCGCGAAACCCCGGCCGATGTCCGACGCGACCGCGAAACCGTGCACGCCCGGCAGCTCTTCGATCGTTCCCACGACCTTGTCGGTCTGCAGGTCGATGACGACCACACTGGTGCCGTGGGAGAACGTACAGGCGACGTGCGGCGACATCCTCCGAGAGGTAGTCCCAGACGCCGTCACCGCCCACCGTGATCTCCGTGATCGGACTGTACTGTTGCGCGGCCAGCGGACACGCGCCGGCGCACGCGGTGAGTTTCAGACTCAGTAGCCATGCAGTGCATCCGGGTTGGTTGTCGGCGACGTCATCTCTGGTGTTCGACATCGGCAGGTCGTCGGTCGAGGATCAGGTCGACGCTCCCGGACGGGAGCGGACCATGAGGTAATACAGCGTCGGCGTGGCGACGAGTGACAGGAGCACGGAGATGCAGAGTGCTCCAATGACGGCAATGGCAAGCGGTCGCAGCATATCGGCACCCGAACCGATGCCCCAGGCCAGCGGCAGCATGCCGAGTGCGGCCGCAAGCGAGGTCATCAGCACGGGACGAAGCCGCCGCCGGCCCGAACGCACGAGCGCTTCGGGGAGCTCGAGACCCTCCGCCTCGAGATGCTGGACGTAGTCGAGCATCAGGATGCCGTTCTTTGCGACAATGCCGACACCGATGATCGCGCCAAGAAACGAGACGACATTGAATGATGTTCCCGTCAGCCACAGTGCGAGCACCGTACCGAAGAGGGCCAGGATCGCACCGAACACAATGGCAATGGGCTCGTGGAAGGAACCGAACTCGAACAGCAGGACGGTGAAGACGAGAGTGATTGCCATGAGCAGGACGAACACGAGATTGCGAAATGACTCCTGTTGCTGCTGATAGAGGCCGCCGTACTCGATCGCCCCGGGCGGGATGGACGGGTCCGCATCGAGCGTCCGTCGTATCTCGGCCATTGCACTGCCCATGTCACGGCCCTCCAGACGTGCCGTAATGGCCACATCCTGGCGTGCGTCTTCACGGCGGATCTCGAGCTGGCCCGGTTCCTCGACTGCATCCGCGACCTGCGACAGCTTGACCAGCAGACCGGTCGGCGTGCGGATCGGCAGTTGCTCGATCTGGTCCAGTCGCAGCACCAGCGTCGAGTCGACCTTGACCCGGACGTCGACGACGCGATCGCCCTCCAGCACCGATGATGCCGTCTGGCCGAGCATGGCCGTGTTCACTGCATCGGCAACGTCCTGCGCTGTCAGGCCGAAGCGCCGCGCATCGGCGGGCCTGATCCGCAGACTGATGCTCGGTCCGGTATAGACCAGGCCATCGAAGATGTCGACTACGCCAGCTATCTCTTCGAGCCTGGCCGCAACCTCGAGGGCCTTGCCCTCTGTCCACAACTGGTCGGTCGAGTACAGTTTGACCTCGATCGGTGATGGCGCCCACATCAAATCGCCGATCAGGTCACCGAGGATGCCGGGGAATTCCCACTCGATACCCGGAAGCTCGGTGTTGAAGCGACGTCGCAGTTCCGCTATCACGTCCTCCGTTGCGCGATGCCGGTCAGTCCGCAGCTTGACCAGGAAGTCACCCGTGTTCGGCTCGGCAATCGCCAGCGCGAGACGTGCGCCCGTCCGTCGTGAGTAGCTCTCGATCTCCGGAACCGTGCGCAGGATCGACTCCGCCTGAAGCAGTTGCCGGTTCGTCTCATCGAGACTCGTACCGGGTGGCGTGAAATAGTCGATGACGAACCCGCCCTCGTCCATCGGCGGCAGGAACTCGCTGTCCAGTGCCCGATAGATGAACATGCCAGCCAGCAGGATCAGCGCGCAGGCACTCATCACTCGCCATGGATGCGTGAGCGCCGGCCGCATTGCCCGTTCGTAGGTGCCGATCAAATGACGCAGCACGCGTCCGCCCTGTTCGTGGCCGATCGACGAGACGCCGCCGCCCGGAGCGCCGCGCGGCATGCCGGCCGGGTGATGGCGGATCAGCCACGAAGCGAGTGAAGGCGTGACCGTGACGGCAAGCACGAGCGATGTCAGCAGTGACACGACCATGGTCAGGGCGAGTGCCCGGAAAAACACACCCGTGATTCCCCCGAGGAACGCCAGCGGGATGAACACGACGACAGGTGTCAGCGTCGAACCGACGAGCGGCCGGAAGATCTCGGCGATTCCGGCGTGCACGGCGTCGACGCGATTGACGCCGGTGACCAGCCGCGTGTGAATCGCCTCGACGACGACGATCGCATCATCGATCACGAGACCGATGGCGGCGGCAATGCCGCCCAGCGTCATCAGGTTGAACGTCAGGCCGGTCAGCTTCATGGCGACCAGCGTGATCAGCACGGTCACCGGGATGACCATGGTCGCGACCAGCGTGGTGTCCCGGTTCCTCAGGAAGAAGAAGAGAATGAGCACGGACAGAAAGAGGCCGAACAGGATCGCTTCCCAGACACTGCCGACCGACGCCCGCACGATCTCCGACTGGTCGTAGAAGAAAGCCAGCTTCATGTCGGGCGGCAGATCCAGTCGCAGTTCGGCGATCTGCCGCCGCAACTCGCTCGCGATCTTCAGAGTGCTGCCATCCGGCTGGCTGCGCACGTTCAACAGCACGGCATCGTGGCCGTCCGCGGTCACCACGTTGAATACCGGTTCGGGACCGCGTTCGACACGTGCGAAATCCCGGATACGGACGGGATGTCCATCGGGCGCGGTGACGACGAAATCCTCGATGTCGCGGGTGCCGTGAACCCGTCCGTCCACAACCGTCAGGTACAGCGTGTGGTTCTGCTGGAGCATGCCGGCAGACGTCACGAGATTGTTCGCGTTCAGTGCGTCCACCACATCTTCCAGACCGAGCTGCGCGGTGTTCAGCAGGATCGGATCGACGACAATGTGGTATTCCGGCGCGCGGCCGCCGACCAGGTCGACGCGAGCGACGCCCGGGATCCGGAGAAACCGCAGCTTCAAATCGTAGCGCGCCGTCTCCCACAGCTCCGTGATGTCGCGGGTGTCGCTGGTCAGGCTCACGCCGATCACGGGAAATGCAGCGAAAGTCAGCCGATAGACCGTGTTCACCGCCGTGGCCGGCAGTGTGCTCCGGATCTGTGACAGTCGACTCAGCACGTAGAGCTCGGACTGGACCATGTCCACGTTCCACGTGAAGAACACGTTGATCTCGGCTGAACCGCGGCCAGTGGCGGACTTGACCGTGGTAACGCCGCGAATGTCGTGCATGGCCTCTTCGATCGGCCGCGTGATCGTGGCCATCATCTCGTCGGCCGGCATCACACCATTGTCGACCAGGATCACGACACGCGGAAAGTCCGTCTTCGGAAAGACCGATGACGCAATGTGGAACGCGGAATAGATGCCGCCTGCACAGAGCGCAATGCTGATGAAGAGAATGGAAACGGAGTAGCGTGTCGCGAACCGGCCGAGCACGATCAGCGCTCCACGATGTGAATGCGGGTCTCCTCGGGCAGGCTGTACGCCTCATCCGTGACAATGGTCATGCCTTCGGCCAGACCTTCGCCCGACACTTCGACGAGTCCGCCGTCGCGCAGTCCCACCGTCACCGACCGCCGAGTCGCATGCTGGCCGTCCACGACGACGATCCAGCTGCCCTCACCGGCGCGACTGACGACGCTCGCTTCGGGCACCACCAGGACGCCCGCATGCCGTTCGGCGACTATGCGGATCTGCGTGAACTGGCCGGGCGCGTAGCCGCCGGCCGTCCGGATCGCGGCCTGCACGCGGAACGTGCCTGTGCGCGGGTCCACCGACCTGCCCACCGTCGTCAGTTCGCCACGATCCGCCGTCCTGTCCGCACCCATGAGTACGGGCATGCCGACTTTCAGGTCGGCGCCCTCGCGCACGGGTACGTCCGCCGACACGACGAGCCGGCCAAGGTCGACAACCTCGGCCAGCACAGTGTTCGCGTCCACGAACTGGCCGAGCCGTGCGTTCAGCCTTGCCACCGTACCCGTTATCGGTGCCGTGATCGTATGGTACTCGAGTTCAGTACGGGCGGCGGCCAGGCTGCTGCGCGCCGCGTCCAGCCGCTGCTGCGCTTCCTGGTAGGCTCTGCGTGATGTGCCATTTGCCGGGAGCAGCGCCTGCTGCCGGTCGAATGCCTTTTCCGCAAAGTCGACTTCCTGCTGCGCCTTCTGCAGGTTGACCTCGACCATTCGACTGTCCAGCCGGAACAGTACCGCACCCTTCTGTACGCGGCCGCCCTCGATACAGTCGATGGCGGTGAGCACACCGCCAACGAAAGTCGAGACCACGGCCGCCGCACCCTGCCTGCCACGTGTCGCGGGAGCCGCATCGACGTAACCGTACGCCGTCACATGGCGAAAGATGGTGTCCCGTCGCACGGTCGTGACGTGAACTCCGACATCCGTGACGACATCCTCATTGTCTTCACCGCCACTGAAGAAGCGGCGGACGCCGAGGATGGTCAGCATCGCTGCAGCCACTGCAACAAATCCGATCACGATCCGCCGACCGTTCATCTGCCGGCCTCGCCATTCTCGCCCGGCCGTTCTCGATTGTCGCCTTCGGAGCCGCCGGATCGACGAGGCCGATCGAGCACCCATGCGCCGACATCGAGCGGACTCTGCATTGCATCCTCCAGTCTGCCGATCGCCTGCTGTGCGCTGGCCAGCGCATCGAGACGCGACAACCCGGTCGTCACCATCTCGGATTGTATCCCGAGCAGCTCGAGGCCGGAAATCTCGCCGGCCTGGTAGGCCGCCCGGGATGTTGTCTCCTGACGCACCAGTTCGGCGAGCAGGCTGTCCGCGGCCGCGACCTGCTCGCCAGCAGCGATCGCGGCCGAGATCGCTGCTTCGATCTCGCCGAGCGCTGTCGACTGTATGTCAATGAAGCGCGCGGCCGCCTCTTCACGCCTCGCCTCGGCTTCCGCGATCGGACCCCGGTTCCTGTTCAGGACCGGCAGGACCAGTGACAGTCCGAGCGTCCACTTGCCGTCGGTCTGATCGAGCTGATAGCCGGGCCCGAGATTGATGTCGGGGTACTGCTTGCGGACCTCGAGCTGGAGCGCCGCCTGACTCGCCTGGTACTCGGCAAGCGCGCCGAGGATGTCGGACCTGCTGACTAGTGCCCTGCGCCGGATCTCGGCAGGCGGCAGCGCCTCGGGCAGTCGCTCGAAGCCGCCGAACGACAGCGCCACGCCATCGACCGCCAGTGGTGGCACACCAAGCGCATCGGCCAGGGCGCTCCTCGCCGCCGCCCGCCGCTGCGCCACACCGAGCCGTGCCAGCCGGCTGTTCGCGAGTGCGATCCTTGCCTGCGTCACCTCGAACGGCGAGACCTCTCCCGCCTCGAGCTGCGCCTCGAGGATCGCCACGGTCGATGCCTGGAGTTCCTGCTGCCGAGTGAGCAGTGAATCGGAGCGTAGCGCCATGTAGAAGCCGAGGAACGCCTGCCGCACCTCGCTTCGTACCTGCCATGCCGCCGTCAGGATGTTCAGTCTTGCGGCCTCCGACAGCTGTCGCGCTTGCGTCACGCGGATGCCACGCTTGCCGGCCACCTCGATCGGCAGGTCCAGCACGGCTTCGGGGATCCAGGGCGTGACGCCTTGCTCCGCATCCGTGTTGTAGCCGAACGCCGCCGTCAGCGAGGGATTCGGCCGTCCGCCCGCAGTGATCACGCCACCCTTCGCAACGCCCCATCGGGCGCGCGCGATGTCGAGGGCCGGGCTGTAGTAGAACGCGGCCAGCGTAAGTGTGCCGAGGTTCCATTCGGCCGGCGGCCAATGATCGAGCGCGCCACCGGCTCGCAGGAACTCACCCAGTGCCGGCAAGTCGAGGCGCCTGGCCTCGAAGTCTTCCAGCGTGCCGGCAGGCGTCAACGGACGGGGATGGTAGCGGACGCAGGCGCCCGTGGAGAGAACGACGCAGAATGCGATCAGCCGCGCTTTCAAGTCACCCGTTCAGAGTCGAGGAGACACGGTCGACGAATGTAGAGCGCAGCCGAGTCGGGCGCCAACATCCTGCTCCGCGCTCACCGTGGGCGCACGGCACCACGATCGAGCTGTCGCGGGTCGGGGAACGTTGGTGTGGACCCCCGACCCGCGACAACGCGCGTGCAGGCTGATTACTTCCCGCCCGTTTCGCGTGCCGTCGGGAACGCCGGCGTCTCGAGCGGGCCGATCTTCTCGACCGTGTACTCGCTGGCCCAGAAGTCCGGCGGGCCCTCACTGTCCTCGACCTGGTTGCGAACCGGCTTGAGGCCGCGCTTCAGGTACGCGGCGATCGCCCACAGGTCCTCATCGGGCATGTGTCGCCACGAGGGCCATGGCATGGGTGGAGCGAGGTACTTCGGTGCGGCCGGAAAGTTGCCCTGGCCGGGAATCGTCGAAGTGATCTCGACATCGGCCGTCTCGCCGGGCCTCAGACCGTAGCGCAGCGCGTTGAAGATCTGTCGTTCACTGAACCGGCCCAGCCCCGTCGTGTTGTCCGGTGTGAGATTCCTGGCCCGCGTCCTGAAGCACGGTTGTGCGCCGGGCTCGAACGCGCACGGCCCGATCATGAACTCCTGCTGCGGCGTCATCTTTCCGACGAGCCATCCTTCGGCCGCCGGGTTGTCGCCGCCGCCGTGACAGTCACCGCAGGCGTGGCTGGTCACCAGCATGCGGCCTTTCACGATGATGTCCTGCTGATGCAGGCCGGGAGTCCGGTCCGCTTCACTTTCCTTCCCGCGCGGCATGGTGAACGCCGCGGCGGTGATCACGACGATCGAGACGACGGCATACCCCGACACCCGCTTCGTCCGGTGCAACATGGTCGGCACCCTCCTCACTTGATTTCGAGGATCCCCATCATTCCGAGGTCCTCATGGTCCAGGATGTGACAGTGGAACATCCACTTGCCGGCGAAGTCCTCGAAGCGCACGATGATTCGCACCGTCTCGTGCCGGGGTACGTTGACGGTGTCCTTCCAGCTGCGGTGAAGCACGGGCTCGCCGTTCCGGTCGAGCACCTGAAACCGGAACCCGTGCAGGTGGAACGGGTGATCCATCCCGACCAGGTTCTCGATCTCCCATATCTCCGTGGCGCCGAGCCGGCCGCTGATGTCGACGCGGTCCAGGTCCATGGTCCTGCCATTGATCAGGCCCTGTGTGAACACGATCACACGGTTGGCCGTGGCCTGTCCGGGGTCGAGAGCGACCACCGGACGCAGAACCGTGGGGATCTCGACTGGCGCGACCGCCGGGTCATCCGTGTATGCGAGTGTCAGCAGGTCGCGCGGCTGATTCCAGTCCGCCGGTCGTGTCTGTGGGACGTATCGGTCGTACGGCAGTGTGCGGAATGTCTCGCGGCCACCCGGCGGACCCGTTCCGCGAACCAGTAGCTCGACGCGCTCCGAGTTGGCGATCACGACTTCACTGACCTCCGCGGGTCGCTCGAACAGTCCGCCATCATCGCCAACGTGCAGGAACGTCCGGCCGGGAAGGGCGAGCCGATACACTCGTGCCGCCGATGCGTTGACCACTCGCCAGCGCTGTACCTCACCGCTGCGGATCCCGATTTCCGGCATGATCTGACCATTGACGAACAGGTCGGTGCCTTCCCGTCCGTTCTCGGCGTCGATCAGTCCTCCCGGTGAATCGGCCGCCGGCAGGTCGATCGAGCCGTCTGCCATGATCCGGTTGTCCGACAGGATGAGCAGCTTCTCGGAGATCGAAGCGGGCAGTGGGTCGTCGATCGCCCGGACAATGATCGCGCCGAACAATCCGAGCGCGACCTGCGCACTGCTTCGCCCGTCCGGGTGGGGATGATACCAGTACGTGCCGGCAGTACCCTCTGGAATCGTGAAGACGTAATCGAAGCTCTGACCCGGCAGAATCGGATCGAAGGGACTGCCATCGGCGCCGGCCGGCAGATGAATGCCGTGCCAGTGCACAGTCGTCGGTTCCGGCAGCTCGTTGCGGAAGTGCACCATGACGCGATCGCCCTCGCGCACGTCCAGTGTCGGGCCCGGAACAACACCGTTGTACGCAAAGACATCCGCCCGTGGCCTGCCCGGTATCAGAGATAGCCGCGCGCGGGCCGCCGTCAGTGTCACTTCGACCACACCCGGCTCATCAGACTCGTTGCGCAGTACGGGTGGAGCTCTCAACGTGTCGGCGGCGACGGCAGCAGGCCCCGGGGGCATGGTTGCGCCGGTCACGCCGACGGGTAACACGGTGGCGATAAGTGTCGCCAGAAGAAACGACACGCATCGCCGCACCGATGGACCGGGTCGGCCCACTGCACGGCTGCCGTCAGTCGGTACGGGCCGGATCCACAAACCTGCGCTCGGCATCGTCACCACCTCTCTGCCCGGGAACGGATAGCATCCACGTATTCGTGCCGTATGGCGACCGCATTGCACTCGCGGTAACATCGAATGGCTTCGACCGCGAGTAGTCGCAGCACCCGCCTTGCCGCGGGGGTGTACTGATCAGACGGATGATCCGCCGGTGTCGAGTGATCGCCGGAACCGGTGGTTCCCACTCGTACGGGGGGTGTTTCCGGAGACGCCGGCCGCTTCATGCCGACGGCGCCTCGAACGCTCCACTGCGCCGCAGCCTAACGCGGCCAGCCTGTCTGCGGCAACCGGGGCGTGATCGTCAGCGCGTTCTGGTAATAGACCTTCTTCAACACGGAGTCCGGAAGGTCTATTCCATACAGCTTCCAGAACGCGTGATAGCCGCGATAGTAATCGAAGTACTCGTCCTTCGTCTCGAAGACGCGCCAGTAGTATGGATATTCGATCGGCTGAAACGAGTCCTTGCCGAACAGAATACGGTCCTGGAACCGGATGAAGAAATCGTGTGCGCCACGTGGCTGCCGGCCGATGTCATAGAGCACTGCACCGACTTCCGTATAGACGTTCGGCAGTTCCTCAAGCAGCCGGCCCAGACTTTCGAGATCGTTCGCCTGCCAGCCCATGTGAGCGGTGACGAACGTCGTGTTCGGGTGCTTTCGGAACAGGTCGTCCCGCTCGTTCAGCAGCTCTTCGAAACTCGGATAACGGTCCTGGGGATAGCGTCGGTTCGGAAAGAGCGCCAGCTCGAGCCATCGCTCGTTCGTGTTGTCGATCGGCTGGAAGAACTCCGCAGGGTCGGCCGTGTGAATGAAGACGGGCAGGTTCAGTCGCGCGCACGCCTCCCAAATCGGGTCGAGATCCGGATCGTCGATATGCAGCCGCGAGCCATCGGGCTTGCGGATCGACAGACCCAGGCTCTTCGAGATCTCACCGACACCGACCGCGCCCGCGGCCACGTCCGCCTCGAGCTGTGCGACCGCCTTCTCCGCCCAGCCGGGGCCGACATCGCGGAAGTCGATGCCGGCCAGGACAAAGGCACGGTCCTTCATCCGCGGCGATGCCGCGATTGCCGCAACGGCGGCCTGGAGCCGGTCGCCGGAGAGATTGTCGGCGGCGATCATGAACCGGACGTTCAAGCTGTCGAGCGCCGACCCCAGCTCGGCCAGACCATCAGCCGTACGCAGCAGGCCGCCGGGATGTCCGTGGAAATCGATGGCCGGGTACTTCGCCCGTTTCACCAGGTGCCCGGCCGTCACGAGCGTCGATTCGGGCCGGTAGTCGACAATGCTCGGCACGGGTATCTGCGGCGCCATGCAGCGACCCGGTCGGACCTCCGTCATGCCCGCGGGGCATGGTTCGCCGGGCCCGACCTGTGTTCCGCCCCGTCCGCCGCGCTGCTGCGCCGACACCGTCCCGTTCACGACCAGCAGAGCACTCAGACCACAAACAGCGAATGCATGACGCATGTACACCCCTGTTCTCGTTTGAATCACCGACCCGGCCGGTGTCCCCGCGCGCACTCGCGATGGCGCTGCGAGGCGTGCTCCTGCGGGCGGAAGGGCAGGGCCCGCCCCACCGGATCCGGGATCGAGGATCTGTATATCCGGGCGTGCGCGCAAGCCCCGACCCGGCCTGGACCCACCCGGATCTTCGTTCAGCGCCAGTCTCCGCACTACCGGCCGCACGGGCGACAACCGCGATCGATGGGCAGGCGAAGAAGCCAACGGAGTCCGGACAGGCCGGGAACCGGATTCCGGGCGACGACTCAGCTCGCCAGCTTCGCCCGCAGCTCCTTCAGTTCATCGATGGTCCGGCCGCCGAATGCCTGCGTGAGGTGGGCCTGTGTGAGCACGTCGACGGCTTCGTCGATCAGAGCCACGGACCGGTCGCGCCGTTCGGCGAAGCGGCCGAGCAGCGCGCCGTACATGCCGAGCACGCCGGCAAGGCCACGCGGGTTGCTGCTGACTCGAACTCTGGCAACCGCGTCCGAGAACCTCGCCTCCGCATCATCGTACCTGCCGAGGCCCTCGAGGGCGGTGCCTTCCCAGCAGAGGGCCCAGATGTGCGGCACGGGATCTCCGACATCGTCCGCGATCGCGATCGCCCGGTGCGCTTCGTCGATCGCTTCAGCATGGCGGCCGAGGTCCATGAGCACGCCGGCACGATTGCTTCGCGCAATGCTCTCGAGCCGGCGATTGCCGAGTTGCACGTGCATCTCGATCGCCTTGTCGAAGCGGTCGAGAGCCAGCTCCTTGCGGCCGAGGTAGCGGAACGCGGCACCCATGTCGTTGAAGTCCCCGGCCTGCATGCTCAGGTTGCCGACCGTCTCGTGCGCAGTGACGGCACGGCTGAAGAACTCGACCGCGGTTTCATGGTCGCCGCGGTTGAAATGCACGGAACCGATCTTGTTGAGCATGTCGGCACTGCCCCACGCGTCGTCGCACTCTTCGTAGATCGATCGCGCGCGCTCGTAGTACTCGAGCGCTTCGTCGAGTCGGGACATGCGCCAGAGCGTCTCGCCGGTGTACTTCAATGTCTTCGCCCGCATGGTTCTGTTGCCGAGCGCCTCGTGGATTTCGAGCGCTTCGCGAAGCAGGTTCAGGGCTTCCACGGGGTGGCCCCGAATACGTTCGAGCTCGCCGAAGTAGCTGAGGATCTCACCGACCAGGGCGCGATCGCCGTTCTGTCGCGCCAGCGAGAGACCGTTCGCGAAATAGGCGCCGGCCAGCCGTGGCTGGCCGTTGCTCAGCGCACCGCCGAGCCGGCTCATGAATCCGGCGGCGTCGCGATCGAGACCGAGGGCGCGCGCACAGGTGAGTCCAAGCTCGAGACACTTCAGGCCCTGGGATCCCCATTCCGGCCGGCGAATGACGTAATCCTCGACAGCATGGGCCATCGAGAGCCCGAGTTCGAGTGATTCGCGAGGCGTGCAGCGCAGCGTTGCAAGCACGTGGGTGTCCGGTGCATCCGGCCGCGCAGCCAGCGTGAAGTCGCCCAACTCCCGGCCGAGCGACGCGACGAGATGACTCGCGACGTGCTGCACGTGGTCGATGAGCAGCCAGTACCTGTGCCATTCGGCCGGCGCCTTCGACAGCACGTCGCCGGCCCGGTCAATGACGAACCGTGCGTACCTCGATTCGACTTCGCGCTGCTGGTCCGGCTCGCGAGCGAGCAGGCCGGTGGCGTAGGCGCGGACGACCGGGTGATTGGAGAATGCGCCCTCGGAGTCGACACGCAGCATGGCTCGTCGGATCAGGCCTCTGATGGCGTATTCCGCGGCGGCCGCCGATGCATCGTGATCGCCCCACGTCGCGAACAGCAGCCGCTTCGACACGCGTGCACCATCGGGGTAGGCACCAAGCGCGCGGAACCGCTTCACCCAATCCGAGCCGTGCAGGCGATCGTGCCGTTCGATATCCGTCAGGCTGACGGCCAGGCTGCGAGCCAGGCTGTGGTTCCGGTCCGCAGCCTCGAGTTCGAGATCCATCCTGAAGCCATCGACACCGTTCTCGATGCTGTCACTGAGCCGGTCGATCTGATCGGGAATCTGGCCTGGATAGTCACACGTGCCGATGCCGAGATCCAGCGCCAGTGGATGTCCCTGGACCGTGCGCACGAGTTCGAGCAATGCGGGCCGCAGTTTCCTCAGCTCGTCGTCGAAGTCGGAACCGTCGCGCGGGTGATTCGAAGCGAACCGGTCCCGTAGTCGGGACTCGAGCAGTGCCAGACTGTCGTCATCCGTCATGGCTTCGAGATGGCAGATCACGGCGCTGAGCGCGACGGCAATGTCCTCGCGTCGCGTTGTGAAGATGCGCGTCGCATCTACCGGCATGGCCTCGAGCAACAGTCGCGTCTCACGAACATCGGTTTCATCGACGTCATCGACCAGAAGCAGCATCTCGCCGTAATGGGCGAGCCGGGCCCTGATGTCGGCGACCAGCGCCTGGATCTCCTCCGGCTCATATTGCCGCGTCAGCGGCCGCTCCATCTCTTCGGCCCAGCGCTGGAGCACGACGCCCGCCGGCTGGCCGTTTCCGGCTCGCGACTCGATCAGCACACCGCCAGGGTAGTGCCACGCCAGTCGGCGGACCAGTTCATCGGCGAGCATCGTCTTGCCCATGCCGCCGATACCGACGATCGCGATCGTCTTGCGGCCCGTCGGCGCCAGCGATTCCTCATTGATCAGACGATTCAGCTCGGCAAGGTCCCGTTCCCGGCCGATGAATGCGTGTCGGATGCCGATCGCCTGGTTCTTGAACAGCGGACCGCCGTTTCGCAGTGAGCCGCGGATCTCGTTGACGAGGCGGTCGAAGCCTGATTCCCGGTCGGCGAACGGGATGAAGTCGAGCGGCTTCAGCAGAGCCGGCAAGTGCGAGCCGGCGAGAAACGCCTTCTCGTCCTCGAAGAGACACGGAATGATGCGCTTCAGCAGCAGATGACCGCGTTCCTGTTCGTACTTCACCCATTCGTGCGATGGATCCACGGAGGCTCGTGTGATGACCGAGAGCACGACCTGGCTTTCCCAGAGTGCTCGGTCGATCTCGTTCTTCCAGCGATCACCGCCGCGGATCTTCGCACGATCCATCCAGACGCTCGCTGCGCCGTTGTGAATCAATCGATCATGGAGCCACTGCGCGAGCGGGCGATCATCGCTTGCATAGTTGATGAATGCGCGAACGGGCAGTGGAAGCGCGGCGGCGCGCGGCGTCTCTGTCATCTACGGACCGTTCCCGGTGCGTCGGTCTCTCGAACCGCCGCCGCGCTCCAGCGCGCAGTGGCAAACACCTGCATCGGCGGCCGACGGTCGCCGCCGCTCAGAATAGCGGAGACGGGTCCGTCAGCAGGCCACGATACCGGTCGACGACGAGCGTCTCAGCGTCGGCAAGGAACGTCGTTCGATCGAAGAACTCACCGAACTCACGAGAAACCGCGTAGGCGCCCGCACGCCCCCACTCGATGTCCCGCCACTGAGGTAGCAACAGCTCGGTGTCGGACTCGAGCCAGCGTGCTCCCGGCGCGGCCGCATAGATCGCACCCGTGCCGATCCGCTCACCCGTGTCGAAGTCGTACAGCGTCGCCTCGCTCCGCGCATAGTATCGTTCGCGCCGGTCGAGCAGGATCAGCTCGTCGGGCGTCACCTCGAAGGCCAAGCCGTTCAGGCTCGATCCGGGTGCCGTCTCGACGTTCATGGCCGCACTCTCGTTGCCTGCATCACTGAGCACCGTACTGGACTCGTAGTGCTCCGGTCGGAGGTTGAAGAGGCGACGGTACCCGCTGACCACGACGGGTCGCATGGGTCGTTCTTCCGCACTGTCGCCGCCAATGGTGCCGCCGAGCGATGCACGGTACAACAGCGTCCCGTAGCCGACGATCAGGGTTGTCGCCTCCGAGGTCCGCATTTCGTTGCTCGCTCCATCAGTTCTGATTCCGGGACGTGTGTCCGATTCGCGCTGCCGGCGTGCCAGCCTTCCGGTCGGCTGTCACCGCACTGGTCCGAAGCTGCACGACTCCCGTCATGGACGCAATCACGCATCGCATTGGCGCCCGTTCAACGACCTCGATTCGCGGGTCGATACTCGGAATGATGGCCGTGCCCATCCGTGGCGCGGCAGAACGTTCCGGCGGAGCCCGCGAACCGCGATGTCCCTCAACCCGGCTCGTGCACGTGAGCGGCAGGTCAGGCGCTCGGCTGCTCGATCGTCGAGACCGTACGCTCTTGCGGTCCTCGTCATCGGCTGGCTCGGCTACGCGTGGACCGCGGCGATCCTCGTTCTGCTCCTCGCGCTCGCCGTCTTCGCGGTCAGGACCGTTGTCCCCCGTGCACCACTCGTCTCGGTGCCGTTCGTGCTGCTCGCCGCGCTGGCCGGCCTCTTTCTCACGGCCGCGTTCCGCGTGCGCGTCGAACCGCCCGTCGGTGTCCGGCTGGCGCCCAACCTCACGCCCGCACTGCACTCCCTGATCCAGTCGTTGCGCGGGCCGCTGCGAGTCCGGCCCTTCCGGGATGTGCTGCTCGGAACCGGAATGGAAGTCAGGACCGTTCGCGTGCCGCGGCTGGCAGGTCTGCTCGGGTTCCACGACTACCTGGTGGTGGGGTTGCCGTTGATGCTCGCGTTGCCCATCGAGCAGTTGCACGCACTGCTTGCGCACGAACTCGCTCACAGCAGTCGACGCGGCAGGGTGCGCGGCGCCGCCGTCTACCGGCTGCGGAGTGGCTGGCTGTGCCTGCTCGAGTCACTCGCGACGAGTCGAAGCCTGTACGTGCTTCCGCTCAGACCGTTCTTCCGGACGTTCGCGCCATGGTACGCCTCCATCTCGGCGCCAGTGGCCCGCGATCACGAGCTGGCCGCCGACCGCCGGGCCGCCCTGACCACGAGTCGGGACCAGCTGGCGGGTGCGCTCATACGGCTCGGCGTCATTGAACGATTCATGGTCGAGCGGTTCCAGCCGAAGCTGCTGTCCGACCTCAGACTCTACGGCGTGCCGCCGACCGGGCTGAGCCGCCGCTTCGAGCAGGCGCTCGACGGTGTTCGCGATGACTCGCGCTTCGACGCCTGGGTAGATACGGCGATCCACCGCGACCGACCACCGGCGCAGGACGATACCCACCCTCCCTTGCGGCAGCGGCTGTCGGCCCTCGCGCTGAGCGACCTGCGCAACCCGAAGAACCGCGCCCTCATCAGAGCCGCCTTCGGCGACGAGCACGCAGGGGAATCCTCGGCCAGCATCTCACTCGCCGCTGTTCCGGAAGCCGTCCGCATCTCGGTCGAGAAGGCATGGGTCGACGCGGTGGAGCGGAGCCTTGCCGATCGTCATGAAGAACTGTTGAGATTGGACGAACGGCGCAGGCAGCTCGCGAAGAAGGACGGGCTCACGCCGGTCGAGAGGCTCGATCACGCGATCGCGACCGCAGAAACGGATGGCATTGATGCTGCGATCCCTCTGCTCGAAGACCTGATCGACAGCCAGCCAGACATGGCGCCCGCCCGTTTCGTGCTGGGCACCCTGATGCTCAGGAAGAACGATGCGGCCGGCCTGACACACATCCACACCGCCGTTCGGATGGACCCCGACCTGGACGAGGCCGGCCGCGAGCTCGCTGCGGAGTACGTCAGAGCAGCCGGGGGGTACGACGCGGTGGCTGTAGCCGATCCGGCGGAACCGCCCGGCCGGCCCGGCACGAACATCAGGGACGTGGGCTCTGCGGCCGGTAGATGATGCGGGCGGGGGGACCAGCCGGAGAGACGAACAGGTCGGGAGGGTGACCGGAGTTACCCTCCCGACCGTTCCGTTCGCCTTCCTTCACGAAGGCGCCACGCCCGGGGATGACGGGCGGGCCCGCAATTCACCGGCCATGACGGTGAACACGGTGCAGGCGCGGCCTCGAGGGAGCCCGGGGCAGGGGACCGGCCTCCCAGGATGGCTCACTCGAGCAACTCACCTCGAGGACCGCTGACTCTCTACTGTGTCACACGTCCGATCAGCGTCCGTCGCATGATCGGTATCGTGAATTCCGTTCGTGGCTGTACGTACTCGGTCGAGCCCTCTTCCGAAGGAATGTGGAATTCGACGCTGCCGTGGAGTACGCCGATCGCGAACGTGCACTCGTCCAGCTCGATCTGCTTCGAGTCGATTCCGCAGGTATACACATCATCGAAGTACTGGACCGATCCGATCGTGAAGGTTCCCGCATCGGCATGACTCACACGTCCACGGTTGCCGGTACCGGGCGACGACGGATCGAACGGATCGCCCGGGAAGCTCAGCGAAGCAATGGCCACCCTCACCTCGTGCGCGAAGTCGATGTCTTCCGGCAGCTCACCGACGAACGAATACGTGCCGGCAGGTACCGAACCCAGCGATCCGGTTGCGGCTGATTCGAAGTGCAGCTTCGAGTAGGGAGCCTGAATTTCCGCTTCGGGCACGGCCGTCACCCCGATCCCGGATGACCTCATCATTCGGCCATCGGGGAACGTGAGTTGCTGAATGAACTCCTCCGCGGATGCGTCCATTGCCACGCCATCGGGCCCCATGAATCGGACCGATCCCTGTGGTCGCGTATCGTCGGCGAGAATCGCGATGCCGGCGCCCGAGTCCGGTCCGGCGGCCGCCGCCGGGTCGGGTGCCGCGGCATCCTCTCCGCATGCGACGAGTATCACGCTGACAACAACGATTGGCATGGACTTCAGCATTGTCTGATTCATCCTTCCCCTTCTCTACCGATCAAGCGTACACGATCGTCAGTCTGTTCAGGGCTCGTCACGACGGCCGCGGTTTCTGACAGCGCCGTCCACGAGTGACACCTCGATGACGTTGCGACCGTACGTTGCGCGATCGAGTTCGATCGGTTCACGCCGGCCGATCCGAATGCGGACACGTTCAATGCCGGCCGGGGCACGTACGTCCCACGACGCCGTCGCATTGGCCTGGTTCGCAACGCGGATGCCCGTGATCTCGCCCGTCGTCAACTGCTCACTGCCACCATCCGAGACGGCCACGTCGACCTGATCTTCTTCGGTGAAGCGCATATGGAGTGCACCGTCCGACTGCGCCGTGCCGAATGTGATGTCGAGGTCCGGGCCACGTACCGTGAATTGCAATCCCGCCAAACTGCGGGCATCGGGTGCGGCCGGCTCGGCGACTTTGCCGCCCGACACGCGCGCCCAGTGATCCGTGATCCAGGCGCGGACCGGCGCACTCGCCAGACTCGCGGCCGCGACGGTCGTCAGGATGAAGCCGGCCGCCATCAGCAGCCGCGCCTTGCGGCGTCCGCGAGCGGCGCGTTCCCTGACTGCATCGAGGATTGTCAGCCATTCCTGCCGGTCGGGCGCAGCATGATCGGCCAGGCCCAGTACGTCACTCGCCCGGCGCATGCGCGTTTCGAGCGCGGCGCACGTCGAGCGGCACGCTTCGCACGACGCGAGATGCTTGCTGATTCCGGCCACTTCCGCCGCGCCGAGCGCACCGTGCAGATACTGCACGAGAAGCTCCGTTTCCAGCACGGCCGAAGGGGCGTGGTGAAGATTCATGATTCCTCCAGCCAGGCCGCATCGAGCGCATTCTCGAGCTTCGACAATGCGCGGACGAACATCGTCCCGATCGACCCGGTGGTGGTGCCCACCGCCTCGGCGATCTCGCGATGCGTAAAGCCCTCCTCCCGCATGAGCAGGATCGTACGGTCCCTGTCGCTCAGTGCGCCGAGCGCACGACGCACGGCCTCGCGGGCCTCGGCTCTCTCGATACCGGTATCCGGCGAAGGGTCGGGCGATGCCGCCGGCACCGCCGCCGCTTCCCGCTGCAACAGGCCGGACCGGCGACTCCGCTTGCGAAGTCCCGAGCGGGCCAGGTTGCGTGCCAGCTGGAACAGCCACGCCTTCGAGTACGAGTCGATCTGCGAGGGTCGGGTCGCAACCATCAGGAACGTCTCCTGTACAATGTCCTTCGCGTAGTCAGGATCGTTCGTCATCCGCGATATGAAGCGGAACAGTGCTGTGTGATGTCGCTCGAACAACTCCTCAAGCGTCATCCTCAGAATCGCACGCGCAGCCCGATGACCGGCAGGCGAGGCAGTCCGCGGTCGAAGTTGTCGTAGAGGCCGCCGCCGTCCGGTGTGGCGGTACAGATGCACGACCAGTGGTACGTCGCGGCGTTCGTGCTGCCGAGCACGTTGTGGATCTGGCCGTAGATCGAGAACGACCAGCCATTGAACGCGTGCATCCATTCCGCCATCAGATCGAATACCACGGTACCGGGCGTCCTCTGGGCGTTGGGTGAGCCGGCCAGCGGCGGCGATGCCGCTGGGCACGGCGCCGACTCTGCGCAGCCGGTATTCACCAGCGTGAGTCGCGTGAAGGGCGCACCGGTCTGGCCGCGGCCCATTGCGCCTACCGTCAATGACGGCACGATGTCGATCACCACCCCGATGTTCGTCATCAGCGTGCGGTCTTCTGACGCATTGAACTCGATCGAATCCGCACGGAGCCGGAATCGGGAGAGAGTGAGATTCGCGAATCCGCGGACGCGACCTTCGATCCTGCGTGCAGACAGCTCGATTCCTCCGCCCATCCCGTTGGCGGCCACGACAGGCAGCGGAGCATCGAGTCTGCCGGGCGCCGGATCGGGCAGCATTACGCCATCCGACGCGCGCATCCACGCGGTCGCGCCGAACAGCCAGTTGAAGTCCGCCCAGATCTCACCGCCGACCGTGAACAGGTCGCTGCGAAGCGCGGGCACGTCGGGACTCGCCTGCGCGAGCAGCTCGCTGGCCCGGAGTCCCGACCTCAGCACATCCGTGTTCGCCGTCGACTGCGTGTACTGGTACGACCGGCCGTATCCCGCCGACATCGTCAGTCGGGAGCCGGGTCGGCTGTAGCGCGCCACGACTCGCGGCGCGAAACGCGTCCGGTGCTCGCCTGCACGGTCACCTGTCTCAATGCGAAGGCCGCCTTCAATGTCGAGGGCCCGGGTGATCCTCTTGCGACGATCGGCCCAGAGCGCGACCCGCGTCATGGATGCCGAACTCAGCATGGACGCCCGCTCGTAGTCCTCGATGATCGGCAGCAGGTCGAGTCTGCCGTGAGCCAGGATCTGATCCGGTTCGAGAAGCCGCGCCGGATCAATTGCCGGACCGCGGTAATCTTGATTCTCCCGGCTCGCGCGCAGCCCGATCGACCACGGCTCGGACGACAGCGGCGATGCATCGATGCGGCTTTCCCAGATGATCGTGTGGTAGTGATTCTCCGTGTCGGGATGTACCGGAGAATGGATCCCCGTCCGCGACGGGATCGTTCGAACCGACGCGTCGAATCCCGTGACGCCGACCGTCTGCCGCAATGTCAGACCCCCCAGCCCCACGACGAGCGTGCCTCGTGCCACGTGAGTGCCCCACGAGCCCGCGTTCCCGTACGCAAGATCGGTCACGTTGCCGAAGAGCCTGTCGTTCTGCCAGAACGAGCTGGCCTCGAGTCGGATCCGATGCGATATCGATGCATCCACACGCGCCGTGATGTCACCGAACGCATATGGAACCGGGCCGCTTCCGGGCAGACTGCTGCCATCCACGAGTCTGGCCGCATCGAGATAGCTGCGGCGCCCCGCGACCACCCAGCCGATGCGGCTGGAGAGTCGGCCACTCGCCGACAGCCGCGCGCTGGCAGGCGACAACGCGGCCGTCCGCCGCGCCTCGAATTCCGCGCCCGACCGACTGGCGACCTCGATCACGCCGGCTCCACCACCCTGCAACGAAGCGGCCGGCACGCCGGGCTGGAACGTCGCCGACCGCAATCCGTCCGGGTCCAGACCGCCCATGATGCCGAGCGCGTGGAATCCGCCGACGATCGGCATGCCGTCGAACAGGACGACGGTCTGGCTCGCCGGAGACCCACGCGTCCAGAGGTCCGCCGCGAAGTCATCGCGCGTGCCCACGCCGGGCAGGCGCTGGAGCGCGCGGAATATGTCGTCCTCGATCAGCGTGTTCGATTCGCGCAGGTCCGCGCTGCTCAGTTGTCGGACATCACTCGAAAGGAAATGGCGTTGCCGTGCGCGAACCGACTCCGCCCGACGTTCGAGCGCGCCCGTTCGCTGCGCCGCAGGCGGGACAATGAGCAGTGGCCCTTCGGGCCGACGATAGGCCGGACCCATCGCATCGAGCACGAACGGATCCGGTTCGATCAGAATCGAGACGTACAGTGGCGCGTCCCGCTCGAGCGTCACCCGGAATCTGGCCCGACGGTAACCGAATCCCTCGATCACGACCTCGTAGCGGCCTTGCTCGAGATCCGCGAACCGGTACTCACCGTCCCTCGCCGTGGTCGAATGCCGGACCGGTCGGCCACGCACGTCCAGCGCACGCAGTGTGACTGCCGCCGCCGCCACCGGAACCGATGCCTGTTCGTCAATGACCTGCCCGCTCAGGACCGCGTTGCGCTGGGCCGCGGCCCTCGCGGGCCACGCACCCAGCGCGATCGTTCCGGCCAGCACCAGTCGGACAATGCGCTGCCCCTCAGTCATCGACGGTCGAATCCACTGGTTCCCCCCGGGAGAGGTTCCTGACAAACCCGTACGATACCGTACTCGTCACGAAACAGCGCTTTTCTGACGCCGACGAGGACGGCCGGGCCGGTCAGAGGAAATGGAAATGAGCACCCAGCGCAAGGCTGAGCCACGACATGTCGGACGTCCGGTCACGCGGATGACGGAGCGGGCTGATCCCGACTGGATCGGCGGCTCGCGGCATGGTGGTCGAGGCGCGCAAGAGCAGCGGACCAGGCAAGCCCGCCGCACTGTTCGTGCGGATGGAGACCGTGGCCCTCGACGGCAAGATGGTGCCGGTCGAGGAAACCGTGGTGAGCGCTCAGGCAAAGGGCCGCGATGGTGCGATCGATGCGGAAACGGTCGGCAAGATGGCGATCGGCGCGGCCGCCGGCGCGATCACCGGTCGGACCCTCGGGAGGGACCCGGACTCGACGCTCGCTGGTGGCGCAGCCGGTGCGATCGCCGGCAGCGTGACCGCGCTTACGACACGCGAGGGCCCCGCGACACTGCCGGCGGGCGCGGCCATCGACGAGCGCCTCGACTCACCGTTGCGCGGCAACCGATACTCCAGGCTGTGGCATTCGCCGCGCGGCAGGCACGACGGGTCGCCCGGCGATTCCGATCACGACCAGCGGAGCCGACCCGGTCGGGCCGGGATTTCGCGATGACGAACAACCGCGGCTCCTGCTCTGGCGGGAATATCGCGATTCCCGTAACCTGCCGCCGGGTCCTCAGGTCACTCGCCCGGAGATACCGAGATCATGCGACATCGCAGCCGCTGCCTCCATCTGCTGGCCCTGATCGTTTTCCTCGTCCCGCTGCGATCCAGTGCGGCGAGCGCCCAGACGCGACGGGGCGCACCACCGGATTCCAGCCGATCGGCCGACGCTGTTGATCGGGCCGTCTCCGGCCTGCACTGGCGCAGCATCGGGCCAGCCAACATGGGCGGGCGCACCAGCGCCATCGTCGGGATCCCGGGAGACCCCAATGTGTTCTGGGTCGGCGGCGCGGACGGCGGCGTCTGGAAGACGATGAACGGCGGCACCACCTTCGAAGGCCAGTGGCAGGATGAAGAAGCCTACTCGGTCGGCTCGCTCACGGTGGCGCCATCGGACCACAATGTGATCTGGCTCGGATCAGGTGAAGGCGATCCGCGCAACTCCGTGTCCTACGGCCTCGGCGTGTGGCGGTCGACCGACGCCGGCCGCACGTGGAAGCACGTCGGACTCCGCGCCACGGAACGGATCAAGCGCATCGTCGTCGACCCGCGAGACCCCGATGTCGCCCTCGTCTGTGCGCTTGGCCGTGAATGGGGACCCAACGAGGAACGCGGCGTGTTCAGGACTATCGATGCGGGCGTCACCTGGAAGAAGGTCCTCTACATCGACAGGGACACCGGCTGCTCCGACCTCGACATCGACTTCGGCAATCCGCGCAACGTCTATGCAGGCATGTGGACGTTCCGCCGCCGCCCATGGCGCTTCGACGACGGCGGAAGGGAAACCGCGCTCTGGGTCTCGCGCGACCTCGGTGAGACGTGGAAGAAGATCGAGACGTTTCCCGACGAGCCGATGGCGCGGATCGGCATCAGTGTCGCCCAATCGAAGCCGAACATCGTCTACGTCATTACCGAGATGCCGACCGCCGGTACGCTGTTCCGCTCCGAGGACTATGGCGAAACCTGGCGCATGATCAATGACGACCGCAACCTGAACTTCCGGCCGTTCTATTACTCCGATGTCTTTGTCGATCCGTCCAATGAAGATATCCTCTATACACTGTCGGGAGGTCTGTCGAAGTCGACTGATGGCGGGCGCACGTTCCAGCGCATCGGGCGAGGCGTGCATGGGGACCACCAGTCGTTCTGGATCGATCCGCTCGACGGAGACAGGTTACTGTCGGGAAGCGATGGCGGGTTCCAGTTGAGCAACGACGGTGGCGAGACATTCCACGTCATGCGCAATGTTCCGCTCGCGCAGTTCTATCACGTGGTCACGGACGATCGGGATCCGTACTACGTCTGCGGCGGACTCCAGGACAACGGCAACTGGTGTGGCCCGAGTCAGACGAACGAGCCGGCCGGGATACTGCCGGACATGTGGTACACGGTCAGTGGCGGCGACGGCTTCCACACAGTGCCGGTACCCGGTTCGCCGAACCTGGTCTACTCGGACGCGCAGGGCGGCTATTTCCGGATCACGGACACACGCTCCGGCCAGACGCGCTCGATCGAACCCTTCCCGCGGATGGTCGGTTCACAGGGCCAGAACATGCAGCAGGCGAAGTACCGATTCAACTGGGATGCGCCGATCACCATCTCGCCGCATGATCCGGCCGTCGTCTACTTCGGCGGCAATGTCGTGTTCCGCAGCCGCGACTACGGCTACAACTGGGATGTGATCAGCCCGGACCTGACGACCGACGATCCGGCCAAACAACTCGATTCCGGTGGCGAGATCTACAATGACAATACAGCCGCAGAATTCCACACCACGATTCTCGCCATTGCCGAATCGCCCGTCGAGAAGGGCGTGATCTGGGTCGGTACTGATGACGGCAACATCCAGATCACACGCGATGACGGCGCGACCTGGACCAACGTGCGTGACCGCGTGCCCGGCCTGCCGGCCGAGACCTGGATCCCGAACATCGAAGCATCGCCGACCGAGCCCGGCACGGCATTCGTGCCTGTCGACAACCACAGACTCGATGACTTCAGGCCATACCTGTTCGAAACCCGCGACTACGGTCGGACCTGGCGCGATCTGTCCGCCGGCCTGCCACAGGATGACTATGTGAAGGAGGTTCGCCAGCATCCGGCCAATCCCGACCTGCTCTTCGTCGGAATGGAACGCGGCATCTGGTTCTCCCTCGATCGGGGCAGGACCTGGCATTCGCTGCGCAATGACCTGCCACGTGTTTCCGTGCGCGGCATCAGAATAGAACCGCGCTACAACGACCTCGTCATCGGAACGCATGGCCGCGGCGCGTTCATCATGGACGACATCCAGTCACTGGTCGAACTTGCGGATGCCATGAAAGAGGACGTGCATCTCTTCAGAATGCGTACTGCGACAGACTGGGAGGTGTGGGGCAGGGGCACCAACCTCGGTCAGAGCACATTCCAGGGCGAGAATCCGCAACGCGGCGCATACGTCGACTACTATCTGTCGGACGCCGCCGCCCGCAATGTCCGCGGAGCGCGGGCCTCCGGTCCAGCCGGCAACGCCGCCGCCGGCGCTGGCACACGTTCCGGAGGGCCCGCCGGCGTACGGTCCGACCGCGCCAGCGGCGTCACGATCCGGATCACGGACTCGTCCGGCGAGCTCGTGCGCGAATTCCGGGATCCCGGCGCACACGCCGGCGTCAATCGCGCCGTCTGGGACCTTGCCTGGCCGGGCCCGCGCGGCGGACGGGCTGGTGGATTCGGTGGCAGGGGAGGCGGCCCCGCCGGCCCGCCCGCGCTGCCCGGTCGCTACACTGCCACGCTCATTGCCGCCGGCAATGAACTGTCGACACCATTCGAGCTGCGCGGCGATCCGAATGTCGGCGCGAGCGTAGCGGACTATCAGGCCCGATTCGACGCCGCACGTCGCGTGACCGACCTGCAGACCCGGCTGAACGGGATGGTCGGCGCCATGCGTGACCTGAACAGCCAGATCGACGGCACACTCGAAGCCGTGAACGGACTCGGCCTGTCCAACGAGAACGCGATCCGGGACAAGGCAGGAGAGGCGAAGCAGGAACTCGCATCCCTTGGTGACCAGACGACGAGACCGCCGACCGGAATGGGGTACCGCGACTGGCCCAGACTGCTCGAGCAACTCCGGTTCGTCGCCGGCGGAATCACCGGCGCGCAGGCCCGGCCGACCCGAGGTCAGCTCGATGTGCTGGACCTCGTCGAACAGGAGACGAGCCAGCGCGAATCCGAGCTCACGGGCGTCATCGAAACCGTCATCCGCGAGCTGAACGACATGCTCGAAGGTCAGCCGAAGATCATGACCGGCTGGCGCCGCGGGCGCGTGATCAGCTGACGCGCGCGACTGACACGCGTCGCCGGGCCCGTCATCAGTCGGCGCGCAGAACCGACTGCGGGTTGGTCTTCGCCGCCTGAACGGCCGGCACGACGTTGGCCAGTACTGCGGTGCCGACCAGTGCGCCGGTCACCACG
>Ga0055448_10000023_pt1 | contig 31760 bp, 24 predicted proteins | sample China_Galinas_PW_4_FD_57744 | JGI IMG/M metagenome (GOLD analysis project Ga0055448, IMG submission 57744) | Wetland microbial communities from San Francisco Bay, California, USA, that impact long-term carbon sequestration - China_Galinas_PWA_D2 | ecosystem: Environmental > Aquatic > Marine >... | reverse complement strand
GCACGGCTACACAGGGGCACGGCTACACACAGGGGCACGGCTACACAGGGGCACGGCTACCCTTGCATCAGGCACCGCTGCGCCGTCGATTCCCGCGAATATCGATTCCCCGACGCCGAGGATCCCGAGAGATGCCCAGAACGAACATGAATCGCGCCCGGTTGGAACGCCTGTTCGTCGCCGTGCTCGTGGCCGGCGCCCTCATGGTGTGGCGGACGGAGCATGTCCAGGCGCAACGCGGACCGCGGGGGGGTGGCCGCGGCGCCGCTCAGAACGAGCGCCAGTTCGGTCGGGGCCGCAACCTGCGCGGCGTGCTCGGCGGCGTGCCGCTGACCGCCGCGGACAGTGCGGTCCAGAACGTCGTCGCCCGTCTCGATTTCGACAGCTACAAGGAGTTGGTCCGCGGTCTCACGCAGTTCGGCGACCGCGAGCAGGGCACGGAGCGGAATGCACAGGCCATCGACTGGATCGAGCAGCAGCTGCGCAGCTGGGGCTACGAAACCGGCCGCATCCAGTACGAGTACCGGGGCGAACCGCGGGAGGAGGTCTACGCGACGAAAGTCGGCAGCACGGTACCGGGCGAGATGTACATCATTGGCGGTCACATGGACGGTCGCGGTGCCGGCGAGGCTGCGAACGACGATGGCTCGGGCGCGGCCCTCGTGCTCGAGATTGCTCGCGCACTCGCTTCCTCGGAAGTCACGACCGCGCGCTCGATCCGGTTCGCACTCTGGAACAACGAGGAAACCGGCCTCAACGGCTCACGCGCGTACGTCGATCAGCGTGCACCGCTCCAGGGCATCGAGGAACCGGCGGGGTCCGGAATCTACCCCGAGCCCAGGTGGCTCGGCATGATCCAGCACGACATGATGATGTGGGATCACGGCAATCCGGTTACCTACAGCCAGGCGCTGGACGCGGATGTAGACGTCGAGTTCCAGTTGAACTCGGCCATGGCGGAGGAATCCGCCGCGCTCGGCCTCAGGCTGATCAATGCGAACCGGAAGTTCGCCACGGACTATCCCGGCGTGTTGAGCAACGCGATGAGCAACACGGATTCATCGCCGTTCATGGATCTGGTTCCGTCGGTGAGTCTGCGGGAGAATCGTCGCCTGTATGAAACGGGCAACCGCGCGAATCCGCACTGGCACCAGCCGACGGACCTGTTCGTGACTTTCTCGGACGACGATTTCCGGCTGGGCTTCAATGCGGCGCAGACGACGCTCGGCGCACTGGCCCACCTCGTCGAGGCTCGAGTGGCGCCGGGCATGTAGCCCGTGCCTAGCGCGGCCGCTCAATGGCGCCGGCCGACGGATTCCGGGCCGCTAATGTGTGACTGCCGGCGTCATGTTCCTCGCCGTTTCGATCCAGTGCGCCATGCGTTCGAGAGACGGGACCTGGCGGACCACCATGAGGCGGGAGTTCGCTTCGATCAGCTGGCGCCGCAGATTCGCCGGATTCCGGTGCGCGAGCTCGGGCACCGAATCGACGCCGGCTTCCTCCATCAGACACGAGATCTGCCAGCCGATGCCGTTGATTCGCATGAGATCGGCGTGATTCACGAAGCGCAGCAGCAGTGTGTCCGGAATGCCCGCGCGATGCGCAATGTCGCGGCGGCCGCTTCGTGTCCCGGCGACCTTGAGCAGAGCATTCGTGGTGGTTATGCCCGCATTGCGCAGGCGAGCGACGACAAGGGGATCGATGCCGTGGATCCGATCGATGGACTGCATACGGCCTCTTGTGCATGCTGTGCCGACCCGCCCGGCCGGGGTCGAAGCCCCGGATCAGCGGGGCCTCTATGGCGATGACGCGCGAACTGCCCACTTCGTTGAATCGGGCTGCCGCCGTTCATGGACTGCCGGTCCCGCTCGTGGCCCGGTCCGTTCGCGGCATGCCGGGCGGAACCGCCGCAGGCCGGCCGTGAGGATCATCGGCGGACAATGGGCCGGCCGGGACCTGGTCTCGCCATCCGGCAGGGTCAGGCCGACCGCCGAAGCCGTGCGAGATGCGCTGCTGCGACGGCTTCAGCCCGACCTCCAGGGTGCCGATGTTCTCGACCTGTTCGCCGGAACCGGCGCGCTCGGCCTCGAGGCTCTGTCCCGTGGCGCCGCGCGCTGTGACTTCGTCGAGAACGGCGCGGCCGCGATCCATGCGCTCAGGGCCAATGTCGCAGCGCTCGGCGTGAAGACCCGGACGCGTATCTTCCTGCGTGATGCGATCCCTTTTGTCGATCGCGTCGACCGGCCCGCCTGGGACGTTGCACTCGCCGACCCGCCGTGGGGCTCACGCAAACTGGACCGCATTGTCGACCGGTGGACACGGACGCCGTTCAGCCGGGTCCTCGGCCTGATCCATGCCGCCGACCACCCCACTCGCGTGCCGGGCCGCTCGAAACGGGTGGACAGTGCAATGGTGACCGTGCTTCGTCTCGCGAGCCGCGGCTGATCTTCCCGGTACGGGACCGCGCCGGATATCCCTGCCGACGCGACCGACGCCGAAGGCGCACCTGCGCGCCGATTCCCGGCGGACGTGCGCCGGTCTCTTGCTTGACCGGTGTACGCCAGCCATGATGCGGCCGTCGATTCGGCAGCCCCCTGACGCCTTCAGCCGGAGTCCGTCATGAGCCGGTATTCCGCCGTTCCAGCTGCATCCGCATGGATCCGTGCATCAGAGACGACGACACCGCGGCCGCCTTCCTCGCCGCGATCCGGCGGACTGGTGCGCCGCCCGCTCTCGATGCTGTTCGCGACAGTGCTCGCTGGTGTTTCGCCGGTCTCGGCCCGGCAGGCGGCGGAGCCGACGCCACAGTCGACAGCGCCGAAGCCGCTGAGCATCGAGGACTATCCCCGCTGGTCGCGCGTGACGGACACGCAGCTCTCGCCGGACGGCGCGTGGATGACTTACGCGTACACGCCGAATGAGGGCGATGGCAAGCTCTACGTGAAGCTGCTGGACGGCGATGCCGTCCACGAGATCGAGCGAGGCAGCGATCCGCAGTTCTCGAACGACTCGCGCTGGATCTCGTACACGGTCAATCCGCCCGGCGCGCGGGCCGGCCGCGGCGGCAGAAGCGGGCGGGGCCGCCGAGGCGGGGCACCACCGGCGCAGGCGGGCGGCCGGAACGGCAATGGCGAGTCGCGCACGTTCCATCTGCTGGACCTCGAGTCGGGTGACAGCTACGACGTGTCGGACCCGCAGTCGTCGGCGTTCTCCGGGGATTCGCGGTTCCTTGTCGTGCGCCGGTCAACGGGCGGCGGCGATGGCCGGCGAGGCACGGACCTCCTGCTCCGCGACCTCTCGAGCGGCACTGTCCGCAACGTCGGCAACGTATCGGATTTCGCGTTCAACAAGTCCGGCAGCCTGCTGGCGTGGATCGTCGATGCGGCCGGCAGGACCGGCAACGGCCTGTACGTCATGGACCCGCGCACGGGCGTCGTGCGGGCACTCGACACGGACACGTTGCGGTACGAGCGCCTGACCTGGAACCGCAACGGCAATGCGCTGGCCGCATTGCGCGGCGAAACGCCCGAGGCCATGGAGCAGCGGGCCAACTCGCTGGTCGCGTTCACCAACCTCAGTCCGTCCGCCCTCGCCGGCGTCACGGACGGCGAGGATGGAGACTCGCCTCCGGCCAGCGCCGATTCGCCGTTCGTCTATGATCCGGCCGCAGATCCCTCATTTCCCACCGACTACGTGCTGAGCGAGCTCGGCACGCTCGAATGGAGCCGTGACGACTCGCGCATCTTCGTCGGAATCAAGGAACAGAAGCCGGAAGTCGACGAGGATGACGATCGCGCGAACGTCGAGATCTGGCACTGGGCCGACGACAGGCTCCAGTCCGTGCAGAAGGTGCGTGCGAACGCGGACCGCCGCTTCACCTGGGCCGCGGCAATCCACGTCCCGGACGGCCGGTTCGTCCGGCTTGCCGACGAGGACATGCCGCGCGTCGAGCCCACGCGTGACGGCCGCATCGCGATCGGCCGCAGGGACGCGCCGTACCGACTGCCACAGGAAGAACAGGGCGGGCTCCAGGACATCGTCCGCATCGATGTCGGCACGGGTGAGCGGTCGACGCTGCTCGAGCGCATCCGCTACTCGATGGATGTTTCACCGGATGGGCACTGGCACGTCTACTCGAAGGATGGCACGCTGTTCATCCAGGATATCGCGACCGGCCGCGCCACCGATCTTTCCGCCATGGCCGGCGTGGACTTCGCCAGTGACGAGACGGGCAGGCCCGGTGAGACCACGACGTACGGCCTCGCCGGCTGGTCCCGTGACGGCCGGTCCGTCCTGGTCAACGCGAAGTACGATGTCTGGATGCTGCCCGTTACGGGAACCGGTCAGGCCGTCAATCTCACCGGCGGCATTGGCGCACGCGACGAGATCCGGTTCCGCATCCAGCGGCTGGACACGGGCGCTGATGACGACGAGCCCGGCATCGACTCGTCGAAACCGATCCTGCTGAGCGCGTACGGTGAGTGGACCAAGAAATCCGGGTACTGGACGGTCCGGCCGGGCAGCGAGCCGACGCCGCTGATCTGGGAGGATCGTGCGATTGGCCAGGTTCGCAAGGCGAAGAACGCCGACCGCGTCATTTTCACGAGTCAGACGTTCGAGGCGTTCCCGGACTGGTGGGTCAGTGACACGCGGTTCTCGAGCCCGCGACGGGTCACGGCCGCGAACCCGCAGCAGGCGGAGTTCGTGTGGGGCCGGCGGGTCCTCGTCGACTACACAGACAAACGCGGCAACAGGCTTCAGGCCACACTGACGCTGCCGGCCGGCTACGAGCAGGGCAAGCGCTACCCGATGCTCGTCTACTTCTACGAGCGACTTTCGCAGAACCACCATTCGTACTCGTTCCCCGCGTATGACGACCGGCCCCACATGTCGACGTACGCCAGCAACGGTTACCTCGTGCTGATGCCGGACATCGTGTACGACGTCGGCAAGCCCGGCTCGTCGGCGCTCGATGACGTGACGAGCGCCGTGCAGAAGGTCATCGACCTCGGCTATGCCGACCCGGATCACATCGGCGCGCAGGGCCACAGCTGGGGCGGATACGAATCGTCGTTCATCGTCACGCAGACGGACATGTTCGCTGCCGTCGTGACCGGCGCTCCGCTCACGGACCTCGAGAGCATGCACAACATCCTCTACAAGCAGTCCGGTGGCGGGAACGCGCCGCTCATCCAGTGGGGACAGGGTCGGATGGGCACGGTGCCGTGGCGTGACCCGGAAGGCTACGGCAGTCAGTCACCGGTCCGCTTCGTCGACAACATCGCGACGCCGTTCCTGATCCTCCAGGGCACAGCCGATGGCGCGGTCGACTGGAACCAGGGCCTCGAGTTCTACACGGCCGCCCGCCGGGCCGGCAAGAAGGTGATCCTGCTCAGCTACCAGGATGAGCCGCACCATCTGGCACAGAAAAACAACCAGATCGACTTCCAGATCCGGATGAAGCAGTTCTTCGACCACTATCTGAAGGGTGAACCCGCGCCCGCATGGATGACCGGGGGCGTGCCATATCTGGACCGTGACCGCGAGGACCGTGGTGGCCGGTGAATCCGACACCGCCACCCACGAGTCCTGCCAGAACCGGGAGGCTGACTTGACGTCCAGGGCCATGCCATCGCGTGCCGTGCTCGCGATCGCTCTGTTGCTGCCGCTCACACTGACCGCGTGCCGGAAGTCCGTCAGCGACGTGATCAGTGATCTGCACGTGTCGAACAGGACCGACACCTACACGTACCAGCTGGACCCCGGCACCCATTCGCTGACAACCCGTGACCACTGGCACAACACCGGCACTACCGCCACCCTCGAGATCGAGATCGTGCCGACCTCGGGGATTGGTTCGATCACGATCCAGGACGCGAGCAACGGGACCGTCCTGAGGCAGAACGTGACCGAGACCGGCACGTTCGAGACGGACAGCGGCCAGGCCGGTGACTGGATCATCACGACCATCCTCAGCAACGCCGAAGGTGTGTTGAAGTTCTCGATCAAGAAGAAGTGAGGAATGCATGGCCGCCAGCGCCCGGAAACCCTCGAAGCCGGCCACGAAGAAGGATGGTTCGGAGTCCCGATCGCCGTTCAGCCTGAGCAACGACGCGGTCGAGTCGGCTTTGCTGACAGGCGAGCTCGATGGTCCGCTGAGCGAGTACTTCGGACCGGACAACTTCGACGAGCTGCGCCGGTTGGGCCGCGAGGCGACGTCACGTTCCGTACGCGGCGGCCACCGCGTCCTGATACTGCCCGGTATCATGGGTTCGAAGATCGGATCGCACGGCCGGATCCCGCTGTTCGATGATGTCTGCTGGATCGATCCGCTGCACGTCGCGGCGGGCAGGCTCACGGATCTGGCGCTGCCGCGCGGCCGCGGGCTCGAACCGATCGGCGTCATGCTGATCGCATACCTGAAGCTGAAACTGCGCCTTCTCGCTGCCGGCTTCGATGCGCACTTTCATGCGTTCGACTGGCGTCGTGATGTCCGTGAACTCGGCGGTGAGCTGAAGCAGCGGCTCGATGCACTGCCCGGCGGGACCGGTCTGGTGGCGCACAGCATGGGCGGGCTCGTCGCGCGATCGGCCATCGCACAGGGCGCGAAATATGATCGCCTGGTCATGCTCGGCACGCCCAACTACGGATCGTTCGCGCCGGTAGAAGCGCTGCGTGGCGTCTATCCGATCGTCCGGAAGATCGGCTGGCTCGACGCTCGGCACTCGGCCGAGGACCTGGCGCGGGACGTGTTCAGCACGTTTCCCGGTCTGGCCGTGATGCTGCCAGCCCCCGACCACTTCGATTCGCTCGACCTGTACGAACCCGCGACGTGGGGCCGCGATGGCCTGGCGCCGAAGCCCGCCGTGCTGGCCGGTGTCGCCGGGGCGCGCCAATCGCTGGTACCCGGCCGTGACGACTTCTTCCTGATCGCTGGTGTCGATCAGCCGACGACGACCGGGCTGCGTGAATCGAGCGACGCCGCATCCCGCTTCGTCTACGAGAAGTCGGATCAGGGCGATGGCACCGTTCCACTCGACTTCTGCCGGCTGCCGGACATAGGGGGCACCTGGTTCGTCCGCGAGAAGCATGGCAGCCTCCCCAACAACACGACGGTCGGACAGGCGGTCGTGGACCTGCTCGAAACGGGCTCGACCGAACGGCTGCCCGCTTCGTGGTCGCCTTCCAGGTCCGCGGCGGAACGGATCGAGGAGAGCTCACTCCGGACCGACCCGTACCCGAACCGCCGAGGCCGCGTGCTCAGCCGTGACGAAGTCCGGCACATGCTCGACGATGTCGCATCACCCGATGCCGGCACTGCGGGCCCGGCGCCCGTATCCGGTGGCACTGCTCCGGCCGCGATCGGCGCCGGCTACGATCACGCGTTCGACCACGTCGTGGTCGGCAGACGGCTGCAGCGTCGGGTCGACCTCCGCTTCGCGCACGGCAGCATCACCGAAGCACCTGCCCGGGCGCTCGTCCTCGGTGTATTCAGCGACGTCACACCGAGTGGCGCGGCTCGCGCCGTCGACGAGCGGCTGGATGGCGCGATCACCGAACTGTTCCGGCGCCGCATGTTCGCAGCACGCATCGGCGAGGTGTTCGTTCTGCCGAAGGGCCGCCACGCACTCGCCGCCGACTTCGTCGCATTCGTAGGACTCGGTCCGTTCGACCGGTTCAGTGACAAGGCGTTGCAGACCGCGGCCGAGAACCTGGTCCGCATGCTGATCCGTTCGCGCATCGAGGAATTCGCGACCGTGCTGTTCGGCGGCGGCTCCGGCGAGAATCCGGCCGGCGCGCTCCAGAGCCTGCTCACCGGCTTCTTCCGCGGCCTCGAGGACGCCGACACCGACCAGGAGTTCCGCAGGATCGTCCTCTGCGAGCGGGACGCGGAACGATTCACTGCGCTCAAGGCAGAGCTGTTCCGGCTGTCGAGCACGAAGCTGTTCGGCGACATCGAGATCACCTTCGATGAGACCGCGCTCGCGGAACCGCCCGTGATCGAGCGGGCCCCGTCCCGCCGCATCGCCGGTCCCGATCCCATCTATCTGATCGTGCGACAGGAGAAGGTGCGCCGCGACACGATCGAGGTCCGGGCCTCTGTCCTCACCGCGGGCGGCAAGGCCACGATCCTGACCGGTGTCTCGACTGTCGAGTCCATCGCCTTCGAGAACCTGCGTCGCCGTATCGTGTCCGGCCGCGCCCGCGACTTCGAGTCGCTCGGTCGTCAGCTCGGCGAACTGCTGCTGCCCGAATCCATTCTCACCGTGCTACCACGCCACACCGACCGCCACCTCGTCATTGTGCATGACGCCGCAATGTCGCGCGCGCCGTGGGAGGTGCTCGCCCTGATGCAACCCGATGGATCGACCTGGCTGCCGGCCATCCGGGGCGGGCTGAGCCACCGCTACGCCGCAGACAACCTCTCCGTCGCGAAATGGCTCGAGGACCGGATCGATGACAATGTGCTCTCGATCCTGCTCGTCGTGAACCCGACCGAAGACCTGGACGGCGCGCGCGAGGAGGGCCGCCGCATCCGCAAGCTGTTCAGTGCCGGCACGGGCGTCCGACTCCACGTCCTCGAGGGGGCCGAAGCCACACACCGCGCACTCCTCGATGCTTTCAGTTCGGGTCTGTACGACGTCATCCACTATGCCGGCCACGCCTTCTTCGATGAGGACAACCCGGCACAGAGCGGACTGCTCTGTCACAACGAGACGCCGCTCGCCGGCGCGCAGCTGTCCGAACTCGCGAACCTGCCATCTCTGGTGTTCTTCAATGCATGTGAATCGAGCCGGCTGAGAGGCGCGAAACGGCCTGCAACGGCCAGACGCGATGCGGAGCGGATGAAGCGGGCCACCAATGCGGTCGGCTTCGCCGAAGCCTTCATGCGCGGCGGCATCGCGAACTTCCTCGGCACGTACTGGCCGGTCGGCGATGCCGCGGCACTCGCCTTTGCCGAGAACTTCTACCGCCCGCTCATGGCCGGGCGGCCGATTGCGGATGCATTGCTACTCGCCCGGGCCGCCGTCCGCAGAATCGACGGCCGCGACTGGGCCGATTACCTGTTCTACGGCAGCCCGGACTTCGTCGTGAAGGCGGGAATGGAGGTGGCTCAGTAAGGGCTGAACTTCGGCGCGACCTTGAGCAGCAGCAGCAGTCCGATCACGACGACCAGCGCCAGCATCATCGGGCCGAAGAATACACGGCTGAACAGCGGATGGTCGTACCGCAAGTGCATGTAGAACAGCACCACGATCACAAACTTCGCCGCGGACAGCGTCACCAGGATCGGCACCAGCAGGCGGTGGAGAGCCGGGATGTAGAAGACGGCGACTTCGACCGCCGTGATGATCGTGAGGATCGCACCAATCAGCACGTACGTGCCGATCGACGCGTGACCGCCGTGCTCCTGACCGGCGACCTGACCGCCGTGCTCTGCCGCCATGTCCGTCTCCCGGTGCCTCGTCTCTGCTAGTTTATCAAGTAGATCAGCGTGAAGATCGCGATCCACACGATGTCCACGAAGTGCCAGTACAGACCGGCGATCTCGAGCCTCAACGCATTGTGCGCAGCCAGCCTGCCGCGCAGTGCATCCATCCACAGGATCAGCAGCCAGACCACGCCGATCGTCACATGCGCGCCATGGAAGCCCGTCAGCACGAAGAACGATGAGCCGAACAGATTCGTCTGGAGCGTCAGACCCTCGTGATAGAAGTGCGTGAACTCGTACGCCTGGAACCCGAGGAACGTCGCACCCAGCACGATGATCGCCATGATCCAGAACAGCGCCGGTCCTCTCCGTCCCCGTTGAAGCATGTCGAGCGCAATCACGACAGCGAGTGAACTCATCAGCAGCACGAACGTGCTGATCGATGTCAGTGGGATGTTCAGAATCTCCGTTGGTACCGGACCGACGACGCTCTCGTGCTTGTAGACCATGTACGTCGAGATCAGCGATCCGAAGAACAGCGTCTCCGAGCCGAGAAATATCCAGAAGCCGAGCTTCCAGGTGTCGAGACCGGTCGCGGTCGCGTGCGCCGGTCCGTGCCCGGGCTGGACTGTGGCTTCCGCGGTCATGGTCCGGTTACCCACCGGGCGTTGTGCCGCGCCGTGGTCCGGTCGAACTTCGTGGCCCGATCCGGCCCGCGCCCCATTGTCTGCTTTCCGTCATTGACCATCATCGATTCTCTGTTCGTGCCTCCACACCACTATCGGACACCTCTCGCGAAACGCTGCACCCGACCCTGCGCGTCCCCGGGCTGCCGCCTGTTACACGGGCTCGTAGGCCCAGTTGACCACACCGACCGCACACCATGCCACGCCGAGCAGTGGCATCCACCAGATGTGCGTCATGAACAGCATGAATGTGCCGACCACACCGGCGGCGGTCACGATCGGCCAGTACGAGGACGGCGGCATGTGAAAGGCTTCGATCGGCCCCCGCACGGTGTTCTCGATCTGTTCGCGCTCGAGCCACAGCGGCTCGCGGCTGTGCACGGTCGGCGTGCGATTGAAATTGTGCTCCGCCGGCGGACTGTCGGTGGCCCACTCGAGTGTTGCGGCGCCCCATGGATTGCGTTCGGCCCTGTCACCCTTCTTCAGGCTGCGCACCACGTTGACGTAGATCAGCAGGACGCCGATAGCGGACAGGAACCCGCCCGATGATGCAATGGCGTTGAGCGTACCGAGTCCGAGCTCGCTCGAGTAGGTGAACACACGGCGAGGCATGCCGAGCAGCCCGATCCAGTGCATCGGCAGGAACGTCAGGTGCAGTCCGATCGTGTAGATCCAGAAGCTCCACTTGCCGAGCGTCTCGTTCAGCATCCGGCCCGTGATCTTCGGGAACCAGTAGTACAGGCCGGCGAACACGCCGAGCACGAGGCCACCCAGCAGCACGTAATGGAAGTGCGCCACCACGAAGTACGTGTCGGTCTGTTGCAGGTCGTGCGGCGATGTCGCGTGCATCACGCCCGACACACCACCCATCGTGAATGTCGCGACAGCCGCGACGGCGAACAGCATGGCGGTCGTGAAGCGGATCGAGCCGCCCCACATCGTCGCAATCCAGTTGAAGATCTTCACGCCGGTCGGGATCGCGATGATCATCGTGCTGATCGTGAAATACGAATCGGCGATCGGACCCATACCGGTCGCGAACATGTGGTGCGCCCACACGCCCCAGCCGATCAGGCCGATCAGCGCGCCCGAGTACACCATCACCGCATAGCCGAACAACGGCTTCTTCGAGAACGTCGGGATCACCTCCGACAGTATCCCGAATGCGGGCAGGATCAGGATGTAGACTTCGGGATGGCCGAACAGCCAGAACAGGTGCTGCCAGAGGATCGGATCGCCGCCCGCCGCAGTCGAGAAGAACAGCGTGCCCCAGAACCTGTCGAACGTCACCAGGAATAGTGCGACCGCGAATACCGGCAGCGCCGTGATGATGATGAAGCTCGTGACGAACGCCATCCACGTGAACAGTGGCATCCGCATCAGCCGCATGCCGGGCGCGCGCAGGTTGATGATCGTCGCAATGAAGTTGACGCCACCCATGATCGATGCGACGCCCAGGGACTGGAGTCCGAGCGCCCAGAAATCGATGTTCAGCCCGGGTGAGTACTGGCTCGTGGTCAGGTTCGCATAACCGAACCAGCCGCCGTTCGGCGCCTGCCCGAACAGGAAGCTGGCGTTCATGAACAGCGAACCGAACAGGAAGATCCAGTACGAGAGCGCGTTCAGTCGCGGGAACGCGACATCACGCGCACCGATCTGCAATGGTACAATGAAGTTGAAGAACGCGACCGCGATCGGCATTCCGACGAGGAACACCATGGTCGTGCCGTGCATTGTGAACAGCTGATTGTAGACGTCAGCGCTGACGAAGTTGTTCTCGGGTCGGGACAGCTGGATCCGCATCAGCAGCGCTTCCAGCCCACCCACTACGAGGTAGATCAGCGCGGTCGCGCCGTAGAGGATGCCGATCTTCTTGTGATCGACAGTCGTCATCAGGTCCCACAGCAGCGGCTTCTTCCTGCCGGCGCCGACCGCTGTGTGAGCTTCCAGTGTAGCCATTCGTCTCTGTGTCCTGGCCGTGCGCTACTTCAGGCTCGTCAGATATGCCGCCACTGCGTGGATCTCGTCATCGGTCAGACCGGTCGGCGGGAACCCGGCCGTCCCGTTCTTCGCGCCCGGCATCAGCACGCCCTGCTTCATTGATTGCGGATCGCGGATCCAGCGCTCGACGTTCTCGTTCGTGTTCGGCGCGGCGCCCGCACCGACCGTGGCTCGCGCGCCGAACCGCGTCAGGTTCGGCCCGACCTGTCCCTGTGCGGTGGTGCCCGCAATCGAGTGACACGCAATGCATGCCCGGCTCAGGAAGATCTGCCGACCCCGCGCTGCCAGTGTATCGGCCGCCATCGCCTGCGTCACCGCGCCGGCCTGCGTCACCGTGTCCTGCACCGACGTGTCCTGCGCCGCACCCGCCTGACCGGCGGCAGCGGCACGGGCCTCGCTGTCACCCGCGCGCATGGCGTCGATCCAGGTGTCGAACGCCGCCGGCTCGACCGCTACGCCATACATCGCCATCAGACTGTGGGCCATACCGCAGAACTCGGCACACTGACCGCGGTACCGGCCCACGGAGTCGACCGTGAAGACGAGGTGATTCGGCTTCGGATTCTCGCCCTCTGCCATGCGCGGCTGCGGCATGACGTCACGCTTGCCGCCGATGCGCGGGACCCAGAAGCTGTGGATCACGTCTGCCGATGTCAGCCGCAGGTGCACCTGGCGGCCGATCGGTACGTAGAACTCGTTCGCCGTCACCACGCCTTCCGCCGGGTACCGGAACTCCCACCACCACTGGTGCCCGATCACCTCGATCTCGAGGGCGCCCGGATCCGGTGGTCGCTGGCTCGAGAATACCGTCTGCACGGTCGGCACCGCGATGAACGTCACGATCACCGCCGGGATCAGCGTCCAGATGATCTCGATCCGGGTGTTGCCGTGCGTCTGTCGGGGATGCGGCCGGCCGGGCCGCTCGCGAAATCGTACCACGACCACGCCGATCAGCACGAGCACGAGCACGAGGATCGCCATGGTCCATGCGAACGTGTTGTAGAAAACACGGTTCAACGATGCACCGAACTGGCTGACCGGTTCGAACGTCGTCTGTGCGTACTCGGGCCCGCCGGCACAACCGGCGGACAATATCTGAACCGCCAGGAAGGCGACGCTCGCGCGCCGTCGCCCCGTCGTCCAATGCCTCATTACATGCTCTTCGTGAAATCGGATTACCGTGCAACCGAGCTGTAGCCGGCAACGCTACCGCATGGTCGCGGGTCGGTCAAGGCGCGGGTTCGGGGTCCGCGGGTTCGGTCAGGCGGCCGCCGCCCTGTCGCGTCCCGCCTGCGCTGCCCACGCGACGAGTGAGAACCACACGGCCGCGCCGACGGCAAGGTGCAGCGCCTGGAGGAACGGCGGCAGTACGAGCTCGATGAGCATTGCGGCGACCACGAGTTGCGCCAGGACCAGCCCCACCGAGATCCGGGCTGCTCGCCTTACCGGCGCCGCCGCTCCTGCCCGGCGAGTGGCCGCCGCCGCTGCGATCACGACGAACAGGAGCGTGAACGCGGCCACGCGATGCGCCCACTGGATCTCGGCCGGCACCGCGCCGGCGGTCGGCAGCAATGCGCCGGAACAGAGCGGGAACCCCATGCAGCCGGCGGGCGCGCCCGGCGTGTTCGCGGTGATGGCACCGAACGCGACGACGATGAGGCCGATGATGGCGGCCGTGAGCGACCACGTCGCCACCTTGCGCAGCCGGTCCGTATCCGCCGCCGTCAGATCCGGACTCACGCCCCGCGATTCGCCGAAGATCCCGCCACGTACCGCGGCCACGATCAGTGTCGCAATGAAGAGCATGGCGGTCACGAAGTGCGCCACGGTCACCTGTGTCGGCAGCTCGAGCCGTACCGTGACGGCACCGAGCAGTGCCTGCGCCACGAAGAGCAGGGTGGCCAGGCCCAGCGGCCGCAGCAGACCGCCGCGGCCCGCCATGCCGGGCGCATTCCGCCTCGCGAACGCGTAGCCGACCGCGCCGAGCACGACCAGCCCGATCCCGGCAGCCAGCAGGCGATGCGTGTACTCGATGATCGTTTCGAACGTGAATGGCGGGATCCAGTGGCCGTTGCAGCGCGGCCAGTCATCGCCGCAGCCGAGGCCGGAACCGGTGATGCGGACAATGCCGCCGAACACGACGAGCACGTACGTGTACGCGGCGGCGATCAGCGAGAGAAGTGCGGCTCGCCGGCGAGTCGAATCCGTCTCCGTACCGCCCGTATCGCCCATTTCGTTCCGACCCTGTCGTGTTGTCACCGGCCGCATGTCCCGACCGCTGGAATCCGCTGCCCGATGGGTCGCGGGACGAGGCGCAATATTCTCGATGCGGCTGTCCCGGCGCCAGCCACGGCCTCAATCTGCCGTGTCGCGAATGGGACGCATGTCGCGCTCGATGGCGCGCGGGCGGCGAGCAACCTACTGTGGAGGACCGGCGATGCGGCGCCGGGCCTCGCGTCATGACCGCCGGACCGGCCGCGAACTTCATCGGGAAACGATCCCATGCACTCGACCGTCAGCCTCGTACTCGCTCTCACGATCGGAGCCAGCCCATTGATGGCGCAGCAGCAGCCGGAGCGCCCGCGCGCTCGCGATGCCGGTGTCGTGGTCGGCGTATTCGAGCCGGGTCCGCTGAACGCGATCACCGATGTTGCCGGCGTACGCGTCGGCCAGACCACGGTCATCCGCGAATCCGTGAACACGGGCGTGACCGCTATCCTGCCGCACGGCGGCGACATCTTCCACGACAGGGTCCCGGCGGCGATCGTCGTGGGCAACGGTTTCGGCAAGCTGCTCGGCGTAACGCAGGTCCGCGAGCTGGGCGAGATCGAGACGCCGATTCTGCTGACCTGCACGCTCTGTGTCTGGCGCGCGGCCGATGCCATGGTCGGCTGGCTTCTCGCACGGCCCGGCATGGAGAACGTCCGCTCGATCAACCCGGTGGTCGGCGAGACGAACGACGGCGGCCTGAACGACATCCGTGCGCGGCCGATCTCGCCCGGTGATGTCGTGGCAGCACTCGAATCGGCCGCTTCCGGGCCGGTCGAGGAAGGCGCCGTCGGCGCCGGCCGAGGCACTTCCGCGTTCGGCTGGAAAGGCGGCATCGGCACGAGTTCGCGCACCGTGCCGGAATCGGCCGGCGGTTACACGGTCGGCGTGCTGATCCAGTCGAACTTCGGTGGCATCCTCACCATCAACGGCGCGCCGGTCGGCCGCGAGCTGGGCCGCTATTCGTTCCAGCGCGATGTCGGTGGAAACGGGGCTGACGGCGAGGATCCATCGCCTGATGGCTCGATCATGATGGTCGTCGCGACGGATGCGCCACTGGATTCCCGCAATCTCGGCCGGCTCGCGCACCGGGCGCTGTCCGGTCTGGCCCGTACGGGCGCTACCATGAGCAACGGATCAGGCGACTACGTGATCGCGTTCTCGACGGCGGAATCCGTGCGCCGGTCGGCGGGCCGGACGCGGACTCTCGAGGACATGTCGAACGATGCGATGACGCCGCTCTTCCAGGCGGCGGCCGAGGCGACCGAGGAAGCGATCTACAACTCGCTGTTCAAGGCGGTCACGGTCGCCGGCCCGCGCGGCGAGGTCGAGGCATTGCCGATCGAAGCGACGCTCGATGTGCTGCGCAGGTACAACGCGCTCGACTGGGACCGCAGAGTCGCGCCGATCCGGCACTGACGGCCAAGGACCGCACCCGGCACGGTCATGGATCGATGACCGGAAAACCCGGCACGACCGGCGGGCTCCGTCCGGTCCGGGCTCCCACCCCTGACGCGGGCCGGTCAGCCCGCCGACAGCTGTTCTCCGGCGCCACCCTCGATGAAACGGGCGATCCTGTCGGCGCGCGCTTCGGCATCGCGTTCGCCGATCTCCATCAGGTGCTCGAGGTAGTCCGGCTGGAACATCAGCATCGACAGCATGTCGGGACTCTTCTGCTGTCGCGTGCCGAGACCGCGTGTCATGAAGCGGAACGCCGTCGGCAACTGCGGCTCGAACTTCGCGGCCAGCTTGCCGAGGTCCATCGATGGCCGGATGACGAGCAGGTCGATCGGGTTCATGCCGTTCCGGCGTTCGGGCGGCAGCTGGAGCAGCAGCTGGTTGAGCCGGTTCAACCTGAGCTCATCCTGATCGATCAGGTCGAGAAACACCGCATTGAGAACGGTGCCCAGGATCTGCGCCGGCGGCGGGTAGCCCACGACCTGGAGCGACTCGGCTTCGGCCTGTGACCTGTCGTACCGCGTCGATATCGCCAGCACGCGGTCCGCCCCCAGGTGGAGGGCGGGCGAAAGCGGCGCGGTGAGCCGGATCCCGCCATCACCGTGCCATTCGTTGCCGATCCGGATCGCGGGAAAGAAGATCGGCAGCGCCGCTGATGCCATGATGTGCTCGACTGTCAACCGGGTCTGTACTCCCCGGCGTTGCGGCCGCTGCCACGGTCGGATGTCGGTTCCCTGCACGAACACGATCGACTGGCCCGTCGAGTACGATGTCGCGATCACTGCCACGGCGCTCAGCCGGCCCGCCTCGATGTTCCGCGTGATGCCGGTCAACCGGTCGTCGCGCGTTTCGAGGACCGAGTGCAGGAACGCGCGCAGCGGCGTCGTATTCAGGAACGCGCGCACCTCGGGCGTCTTGCCGCCGCCGGACATCAGACGGAACGCCCATCGCGCCGCGCTCCACAGCATCGAGCCGAAATCGGTCTTGAACACCGTGGCCGGAGTGAGCAGGCTCCACAGCTCGCCCAGCCGGTCGACCGCACCCTCGAACGACCCGTCGTGCGACGCGAGCGCGGCAATGTTCACGGCTCCGGCCGATACGCCGGTCAGTACCGGCACTCTCAGCTGCGGGTACTGCTTCGCGATCCACCGCAGCACTCCCACCTGGTAGGCGCCACGGGCACCGCCGCCCGTCAGGACGAGGCCCAGTGTGTCTCCCCCGATGCCGGCCCCTGGATCGGTGCCGGCCGCGCCTTCACTTTTCGGAGTCATCGCGGAAAGCTAACATGATGGGCGGGACGGACCTCCCGCCGGTCCACAAGGGTGTGCCAACTCCTCTGTTCCGCCGCGCCGATGCGCGGACGCCCGACATCGATCCGGCCGATCGTCGTCGCGGCCGGATCGGAGCGAGCCCGTCCGGCGCGGCGGGATCCGGTCGTATGCGCCAGTGTACCAGCCGCCGGCGTTCATGTCCACGGCTCAACCAGCGGCGAACCGGGACACGCCTGCGCCCGGATGCACGTGCGCGGCATGCGATTGATACAGGGACGCGGCACCCAACGGCGTCACGTCCCGCGACGAAGTCCCTTTTCCGGGTGAGAATCAAAATGTCCCTGGTCTCCAAGGCCGGCCGCGTGCGCCGGACTCGCCGTTCGGCGTGGCGGAATCCGATCGTTTTCACGACACTCGGGCTCGTTGCCTGCGGCGGTGATTCGTCGGGACCGGGCCCGACCGTCGCTCCGGTCCAGACCGTGCAGGTCGCCGGTCCGTCGAATTCGATCGAGGTCGGTGAGACCATCCAGCTCACGGCCACCGCACTCGATGCCAATGGCAACGTGCTCACGGGCCGGGCCTTCACCTGGACCTCGACGAACCAGGCGGTCGCCGATGTCGACGCATCCGGCCTCGTCGTCGGCCAGACCACCGGCAATGCGACGATCAATGCGACCGCCGAAGGCAAGAGCGGCGCGTTCTCTGTGACCGTCGTCGCACCCACGATCCCGACAATCGGGTCGATCACGCCCGGCACGCTCGTGCCCGGTCAGGCGGCGACGATCGAGGGTGCGAATTTCAGTGTCTCGACTGCCAACAACAAGGTGACCGTCGGCGGTGTCCCCGCCAGTGTGATCGAATCCTCGGCCACATCGATCCGGTTCAATGTGCCGATCACGTTGTGTGCGCCCGACTTCGCCGCTGTTTTGGTGACCGTCAACGGACGATCGAGCTCGCCCGTCAACTGGCCGGCCGAGAAGCGTGGCGATGAGGTGAATCTCGCCGTCGGCAAGCAGATGATCGCCTCGAGCCTGCCCGGCAACTGTCTCCAGTTCCCGGCCAGCCAGACCGCGCAGGAATACGTCATCGGCGTGCAGTCGACCGCCGAATCCGTCAATGTCCTGACATCCGTTGCACCGAGACTCACGGCCACGGGGAACGGTGGTCCGCCGCTCGCGCAGCAGTTCAGCACGGCCGCCGTGTCGCCTGTGAGCGTCACCGACCGGACCCACGCCGCGTGGTGGCACCGTCAGCGTGCGACCGAGATGGCGTTCCGGACGCGCGAACGGGCCGAGACAGCACCGTTCATGCCCGAACTCGTCCGCAACAGAACGCGCGCGGGACCGGGGTCCGCCGACGCCGTCGCCGGCATCCCGATCACCGTGGCCGTCGGCCAGACGCTGTCTCTGCGCGTGCCGGATCGTAATGCGACCGGACCCAACGCGCTGTGTCAGAACTATGCCGACATCACCGCGACAGTGAAGGCCGTCAGCACGCGCAGCGTCTGGCTCGAGGACAATGCCAACCCGAGTGGCGGTTTCACGACAGCCGAGTACAACACGCTGGCCAGCCAGTTCGACAACAACATCTGGGCGACCGACGTCACATACTTCGGCTCGCCCTCCGACATTGACGGCGATGGCCGCGTCGCGATCGTCGTCACCAAGGAGGTCAACCGGGCCGGCGTGCTCGGATTCACGGCCACGACCGACCAGATACCGCGAGCACAGTGCGCGTCGAGCAATGGCGGCGAGATCTACTACGGCATTGCGGTCGATGCGAACGGTGCGTTCGGTGACGTCTACACCAAGGCTTCGGCGCTGGATGACGCGCCGCTCCTGATCGCGCACGAGTTCTCGCACATCATCCAGTTTTCGGTCCGGCTCGCGCAGGGCGCGACCACCGAGTCCCAGCTGCCCGCCGTCTGGGAACTCGAGGGTCAGGCCACACTCGCTGAAGAGGTCAACGGTCACGCGTTCGCCAATCACGTGCCGGGCACGAACCTCGGTTTCGAGATCGCCTTCAACTGCAACAACCCGCCGGACTGCACGGACAAGCCGACCCCGATCGACTGGTATCTCGGCGGCTTCATCGACCTGATCCTGTACTATGGCTTCGAATCCGGCACGACGAGGGTGCCGGGCGCACCCGAGCTGTGCAGCTGGCTCGACGTGCCGAGCGAAGGTGACACCTTCCCCTGCCTGCTCGGTGGACGCGAGGTCTACGGCGTGCCGTGGAGCCTGCTCCGCTTCATCTCGGACCAGTTCGGCAGCCAGTTCGCCGGCGGCGAGGCCGAGCTCAACCGTCAACTCCTGGCCGGCACGACCCGCGGTTTCGCCAACATCCAGCGCGTCGTGGGTATGCCGGCAGCGACGATCCTGGCACGCTGGTCAGCCTCGCTCTACGCGGATGACCGTGTCACGGGTCTCGACGACTCCCTGAAGATGACGAGCTGGAACCTGTTCAACATCTGGGACCGGCTCGTCGACAGTGCGCAGCTCGAGCCGAAGAGCCGCTCGTTCTCGTCGTTCAATGAAACCGTGATGGTCCGGGGCGGTTCGCTCGCATATTATCGCCTGAGCGGCGACAGCCACCCGGTCAGCGCTTTCAGCGCACTCGCGCCGGATGGCACTTCACCATCGTCGATCCAGGTGTGGGTGCTGCGCACGAAGTGATTTGCGTCGAGACGGAATGTGTGTATCCTGAAGCGGCCCGGCCATCGGGACGGACGCCAATGCACGCAACCTTCCTGCTCGCGATTTCTTGAACGCCATCGAAGCGCTGTTCGCAGGTCCCTGGGGCCCTGTTGCCATCTTCTGCCTCCGTATTGTCGACGTCTCGATGTCGACAATGCGGATCGTCTTCTCGGTTCGCGGCCACAAGCTGCTCGTCCCGCTCATCGGATTCGTCGAGGTGCTCGTCTGGATCGTCGCCATTGGCCACGCCATCCAGCATCTCGACAGCGTGCCCCACATCATTGGCTATGCCGGCGGCTTCACCACCGGTACCGTGGTCGGACTCTGGATCGAGGAAAAGCTCGCGATCGGCATTGCGACCATGCGCATTGTCACCAACCGTGTCGGTGCGGGTCTTGCCAGCCGTTTGCGTGAGGCGGGATGCGGGGTCACGGAATTCGCCGCGAACGGCGCGAACGGGCCCGTCGAGGTCGTCTTCACAGTGGTGCCCCGCCGCCGCGTCCGCAACGCGATCGCGACCGTCGAGGCATGGGATCCCGATGCGTTCATCACGATCGAGGAGCCGCGCGAGGTCCGTCGCGGCTGGCTGCATTCGACGCCACGCCTCCGCTCACCCGCGTCCCTGCGCCTCGGTCACCTCGCCCGGAAACAGGCGAGCAGACAGATCGAAGACGATCGCTGACCTCGCGGACGTACGCGCACAACTCACCTCGACTCGCCGGCTGCTGCCACCTGAGAAACGTCGCGGTGGTCCGACGCTGGTGGTCCGCCCCACTAATCGAGGTCGACCTGCTTGACGTCGAGGATCTCCGGAATCTGGCCGAGACGATCGAGCGTCGTCGCGTCCAGCCAGCCGTCGATGCTGATGGCGGCCAGCGCTTCGCCGCCCTGGATCAGTCTCGACTGGTGGTATTCGGCGATGTTCGCGCCGGCACCGCCCAGTACCGTGCCGACTTCGCCGATCACGCCGGGCACGTCCCGGTTGCGCAGGACGAGTAGTGCGCCGCGCGGACGGACGTCCACGCGGAACTGACCGATCCGGACGATCCGCGGGTGTACGGCATCGAGCAGAGCACCACCCGCCAGCGCGAAACCGCCCGCCGTTCCCGCCTCGACCTCGACGTATTCGCTGTAGTCGGCATGCCCGCCGAGCAGCGTCGTTCCGGTCGTGATGCCGCGAGCCTCGGCAAGATGCCCGGCGTTCACGAAGTTGACCGCGCTCCGGCCAACGACGCCGGCCAGCACGCCGATCAGGGCGGCCGTTGTCAGAGGCCGGAGCGCTTCATCCGCCTGGCCGCTGTAACGCACGTCGACCCGCCTGACCGGCCCGTCCGCGAGCGTCTGGATCAGTCGGCCCAGCCGCTCCGTCAGGTCCAGCAGCGGGCGCAGTCGACGCATCGCCTCGCCGCCGATCGCCGGCGCATTCACTGCGCGGGTCATGTCCTGGTGCAACAATGCCGACCGGACCGCGCTCGCGATCTCGATCGCCACATTCTCCTGCGCTTCCCGCGTGGCCGCACCGAGGTGCGGAGTCAGGACGACGTTCGAGAGAGACCGTAGCGGACTGTCCTTCGCCGGCGGCTCATCTGCGTAGACGTCGAGCGCGGCGCCCGAGATCCAGCCCTCGTTCAATGCGCGGACCAGCGCGGATTCGTCGATCACACCGCCGCGCGCGGCGTTCACGATGAACGCACTCGACTTCATTTTCCGCAGCTCGGCGGCACCGACCAGCCCGCGTGTCGCATCCGTCAGCGGAACGTGCAGTGAGATCACGTCACTGCGCTCGAGCACGCCGTCCAGAGTGGCCAGCTCGATGTCGAGCGACTCGGCGCGTTCCGGTGTGAGGTACGGATCGAACGCGATCGTCGTCATGCCGAAGGCCTGGGCGCGCCTCGCCACTGACGCGCCGATCCGACCGGCACCGATCAGGCCGAGCGTCTTGCCGTACAGCTCGATGCCGCCCAGGCTCTTCCGCTCCCACTGCCCGTCCTTCATGGACCGGTCCGCCAGGGGCACCCGCCGCGCCAGCGCGAGCAACAGTGCGAAGGCCAGCTCGGCCGCCGATACGGTGTTCCCCGAAGGCGCGTTGAGCACGGCAATACCGCGTTCCGTCGCTGCCTCGACATCGATGTTGTCGACGCCCACGCCGGCCCTGCCGATAACGCGCAGCCGTTCCGCCCGGTCGAGTGCGCTCCGCGTGATGCGACTCGCGCTCCGGAGTATGACGGCATCCGCATCGGTCAGCGCGTCCGCCAGCGCATCGCCTTTCAGACCGAGCCGCTCGACCACTTCGAACCGCGCGTCATCGACCAGTGGACCGAGCCCGGACGGCGAGATCGGATCGATGATCACGACCCGGTAGTGCGCGTCCTCCGTTTCGTCCGCCACCCCGCGCCCGACGTGATTCAGCTGCCGCGTCTCCATCGGACTGCCACCTTCCCCGCTCAGTTCGCGAACACGTCCGTCAACGCCTCGAGCAGCGCATCCAGCTCGGCCAGCGTGTGCTCGCCCATGTGGCCAATGCGGAATGTGCTGTCCTTCAGCTTGCCGTACCCGCTGGCCACGGCGAATCCACGCTGCCTCGCCGCCGCAACGACCTGCGGTCCGGTCCAGCCGTCCGGTACCTGCACACAGGTGACGGTCGGTGACCGGTTGCCATCGGGCGCAAGGACGCCCAGGCCGACGCCGCGTCCCCTCATCGTCGCCACCCACGCGTGAGTTTGTTCCGCCATCTGCGCGTGCCGCTGCCATCTCGCCTCCATGCCCTCGGTCACGATCCGCTCCGACTGGACCGCGCTCGCGAACAGCAGCGACACCGCGGGCGTGTTCGGCGTCTGGTTGCCGGCGATGTTCTTCTCGTACTCGAGGAAATCGAAGTAGATGCCGCGGTTCGACCTGCTGCGCGCCCGCTCGAGCACACTTTCCTGCGCAACGCCGAACGCCAGACCGGGTGGCAGGGCCAGACATTTCTGCGCGCCGGTGAGCACGAAGTCGAGCTGCCAGTCGTCCGATCTCACGGGCGCGCCGGCGAGCCCGCTCACACTGTCCACGAGCAGCGCGACATCGCCGTTCTTGTGCGCGACTTCCGCCAGCTGCTGGATCGGGTTCAGCACGCCGGTCGATGTCTCCGAGTGCACTACCGTCACGGCGTCGTAGATGCCTCGCTGGAGCGCGCCGTCGAGCATCTCCGGCGTGTGCGCCTCACCCCATGGCACCTCGAGAGCGTCCGCCTCGAGGCCGTTCGCCTGGGCGATCCGGTAGAAGCGCTCACTGAACGCGCCGTTGACCAGGCTCAGGACGTGTCGCCGGGCGCCGTTCCGGACCGCCGCTTCCATCAGACCGGTCCCCGAGGATGGCACGATGTAGACCGGCCGCGATGTCTGGAAGATCGTGCGGAGCCTCGCCTCGATGAAGCCGATCAGCTCCTCCATCTCGGGGACGCGATGGCCGATCATCGGCCGCGTCATCGCCTCGAGTACTTCCGGACGCACCTCGGTTGGTCCCGGCAGAAAGAAATGGCCGTATTCCAGTGTCTCGGGCACGTTGCCTTCTGGGTCAGGGTCAGGTTGTGAAGCCGGCGCCGGCCAGCAGTGAACGGCCCTTCTCATACAGCCCGGCGTGCTCCGCCAGAGCCGGCGGCGAGTCGAGCGCGATCGCGAGGACCGGCGCGAGCGATGCGCTCCGGATCACGACATCCGCGGCCGCCACGACGCCCGGCCGTTCCACGACGGCGCAGTACGCGATGAAAAGATCGACGACATCCCGGGTCTCCGCATCCGTCGCGCCGTCACCGACCATCACGACCGGCGTGGGCACTGTCCGTCGCCAGGCGCTCAGAATCTCGGTCTTCCCGCCCGCTCGCGCGAGCGGGGACCCGACATCGTAGCCGGCATATGCGCCGGTCGTGTCGAATCTGATGTCGACCGCGGCCACGTCGCATGCGTCCAGTCCCAGCTCGGCCGCCAGCCCCCGCACCGCCGGCAGTAATCCGCCGCTCAGCACGCGGACGATCGTGCCGGCGGCACGCAGCGCGGCAACGACGCCGCGCGCATCGGGTGAAAGGGCGGCAACATAGGCGGCGGTCAGCCGCTCGATCGTCGAGCGGTCCGGCCGTACGAGATCGAGCCGCCGGCCATACACCGACTCGAGCGGCGTCGCGCCCTCCATCGCGAGACGGGTCAGCGCGGCGATCTCCTCGCGGTGGCCGGCCGAAATGTACTCGATGCCTTCGATCGCGCTGAGCGTCGAGTCGCAGTCGAACACGACAGTACCGGCGCGCCGGCCGGGGACCTTCCGGGTCGCGACAGCCGGGCTCGCGCTCAGGGGTGGGCTCCATCGGCCGCTCGGGCCGTGGCTGGACATATTGACACGGGGCTGTCAAGATGATCGAGACATACACGTTCGGCAAGCAGGCCCCGCAACCCGGTCGTGGGTCACTGACCCATGACCCGCATCCCGTCGAATCGCATGACATGAGCGGCATGACCGCAGTCCGCAACGGCCTCCTGGTCATTACCCTGCTGGTGGCGACTTTGCCCGGCTCGACCGCCGCCGTGCAGCGCGACGGCTTCGCCAACCGCGTGAACGCGATTTCGACGAGCACCGACACGGCCGCGCTCGGACGGATGGTGGACGGGCCGGCCGGCCCCGCAGCCGCTGATGCCGTCGCGCTCCTCACGCGCGGATTCGCCGGTATGCGGCTGTTCGCCATCACCGGCAACCGTGAGCGTGCCGACCGCGCCCGCGACGCGTTCGAGCGAGCGGGTGACCTCGACCCGGACAATGCATGGGCATGGTACGGGCTGGGCCTGACATGGGCCCAACGCATCAACCGCGATCCACCCCGTGTCGTCATGTTCCGCGCACTGGCCGAGGCTCTCGGGTCGGATCCCACGTCACGTGCGCTTCATGCGCTTCGTCGCTCGCTCGAGCTCGATCCCGGACTCACGCCGGCCGCGGTCGCGCTCGTGCCACTGGCCATTGGCAAGCACGATGAGGATGCGTTACGGATGGCCGGCGCCACGCTCTCCCGCGATCAGGTCGAAGGCCGGTTCTCGGTGCCGGCCCTCGATGCGCTGGCCCGCGCCGCGCTGGCTCTCGGCAACCCGGACATCGCGCTCGAGGCCGCACGTCGCGTTGCGACCGCGAACGGTGACGAACCGGCCGCCACGTACCGGCTGGCGCATGCGCTGTTCGCCGCCGGCATGGACGAGGAAGGCCGGCAAGCCTGGTTCAATGCCGTCGCCCGACTCACGCCGGATCTCGCCCGGAACTTCTTCGATGACCTGCGCCCAGTCGCGGACGACTGGGAGCGTGAGCGCTGGGAACGCCTCGACCTCGATGGCCGGCAGGACTGGCTGCGCGAATTCTGGACCACCCGATCGGCGCTCGCCGGCATGTCTGTCGCCACCAGGATCGGTGACCACTACCGTCGCCTCGATGTCGCGAACCGGCGGTACTACCGGCGCCGCAAGTGGGGCGCGCCGCCCCGCAACGCGTTGCTGCTCGAACGCCCCGACCTGCCGTTCGACGACCGCGGCCTCATCTACGTCCGTCACGGTGAGCCCGTCCGGATACTCCACTCCATGGGCACCTTCTCACGGAGCGATGAATCGTGGATCTATCGCGGGCTCGATGGCGAATTCCGCATGTTCCACTTCTTCCGTTACGCCTCCGCCTCTCGCTCATCCGGAGTCGCCGGCAATCCCGCATCGTCGTTCGCCGATGGCGAAGACGGTGATGCCTACAACGAGTTCGTGCTCGTGTACGTCCTCCCCTGCGGCGACTGGGTCGACGACCGAATCCCGTACGACCCAAGGCTCCGCCTGCTCTGTCGCGATGATGTCGACCGGCGCACGATCAGCGCCGAGGTCCGCAGGGACGCGCGCGCCGGGCTCCGTTTCGATTCCGATGCGCCCGACTTCGACCGCGCCCTGCCGTTCGTCTGGGACCTTTACACGTTCCGCGGGAACGATGACGCCACCGATGTCATCGCGGGAGTCGTGCTGCCCGCCGATTCCCTCACGCCCTCACCCGCCTGGCAGGGCGTGGCCTGGGACCTCGACGTCTCGTTTGTCGTGGCGGACACGTCGTTCGGCAGAGTGGCCCGCGTCGACACGACGCTCCGACTGCGCCGCGACCGCCGACCGCCGACCGCCACGGCGTTGCGGCTCACACTGTCCATGCCGGTCGTGCCCGGAACGCACCAGGCCCAGCGTCTTGTCGTGAAGGACGCGCTGACTCCGCGCCATGGACGTCTGGTCGGCCGTGAACTCGATGTGCCGGACTACGCCGGCCATGACCTGATGCTCAGCGATATCGTCCTCGCCGAGCCCGACTCCGGTGGCTCGTTCCGCCGGGGCGACATCGCGCTCGGTCTCGTGCCGACCCGCGAATTCCGGGGCGGCGCGTTCCGCGCCTACTATGAGATCTACAACCTCACGCCGGACGCCTCCTTCACAACCACCATCGAGGTCGAGAACGTGAGAGGCGGCATCAGCCGCCTCGTGCACGGGCTCTTCGGCGGCGGCCCGGTCGCCCGGCTCCGCTTCGACGGTATCGCACCACCGACCGGCACATTGAGCCGGCAGCTCCGACGTGTCGATACTGAACTCGAGCCCGGGAACTACCGGTTGCGCGTCCGCGTGACCGATCGGAACACCGGGAGGAGTACCGAGAAGGACCGCGAATTCACCGTGGTTCGGTGACCTCGCGGCGGATTGTCGCCGACCCCTGCAACCGCCATGATCGAAGAAACGCCGACCTATCGACTGGCCCGGTTCAGCACGGCCGCCGAAGCCGAGAACGCGATGCGCTGCCTGACTGATGCCGGCATTGACTGCTCGATCGTCCCCGAATCCGTGGACTCGCCAGCCGATGCCGCCTGGGGCGGCGTCCACCTGATCTGCCGTGCCGAGGACCGGATTCAGGCCATTGTCACGCTCGAACGCGCACGCGTGATCTGACCTGCGTACGGGCATGCCGGGGCTGGCGGTTCACTCGCCCGCACGCCACCCTTGTTGCATGAAAGAACATCACGATACCGCCGAGGTCGCGAGGTTCAACCGTCGCCACGAGGCGGAAACCGCACAGGGATTCCTCAACGATGCCGGCATCGAGTCGATGATCTCGGCCGATGATGCGGGTGGCGCCGACCTCGGTCTGAGTCTGACGAGCGTCGCGAAGCTGCTCGTTCGCAGTGAGGACGAAGCGCGAGCGCGCGAGGTCCTCGTTGATGCCGGCGTCATCGAGGATGGCGACGACGACGGCTGAACAGTAATCCGGCGTTCATTCTGTCGCCTGCTCGATGAGCGAGGCACCGGTCGCGGGTTTGAAAGTCCGGATCACCGGCTCGCGCCCCGTTGCTCGCCGGTACTCCCACGCCACCCGGTCCCGGAACCCCTCGATCGCCCAGCTCGCGACGAACGTGACCGTCGAGCCACCGAAGCCCGCACCACACAGCCGGCTGCCGTAGACGCCCTGCGCAGACCTCGCCGCGTGCACCAACGCATCGAGTTCCGGCGTGGATACCTCGAAGTCGTCCCGCAGACTGTCGTGTGATTCGTTCATCGCGCGGCCCACTCGCCAGAGTGCGCCGGCTTCCAGGGCCGAGGCCGCATCCCTCGTCCGCTCGATCTCCGTCACGACGTGACGAGCGCGCCGCAACAGCACCGGCGACAGCAACGACGCGCGCTCGGCCAGCTCATCCACAGTGATGTCACGCAGCCGTCGGATACCCAGCCGGCTGGCGGCCTCCTCACACTCGCGGACCCGCGTGTTGTACGACTGTGATGCCGACAGATCCCGCCGCAATCCGCTCTCCGCGACCACGACCAATGCGTCGCCGGGAACCGGCACGTGCAGGCAATCGAGCGTCCGGCAGTCAAGGAAGGCCGCGTGCCCCTCGCGCGCGAACACAGCCGTGTACTGGTCCATCAGACCGCAATGCACGCCGACCCACTCTTGCTCGGCGCGGTGGCAGATCTCGACCAGCTCGAGGTCCGGCAGGACCCGGCCGGCAACTTCGAGCATCGCCCGGGCCAGAGCGACCTCGAGCGCCGACGACGACGCCAGCCCCGAGCCGGCGGGCACATCGCCGGCCACGGCCAGGTCCATGCCCGGAAGGCGAACGCCGACCGTCTGGATCATGGCTGCAACGCCCTGTACGTAGCGCGTCCACGCCGGCCGGCGCTCACCCGGCCGGTCCAGGTGGAACGAGGCCTGCTCGCCTACGTCCGAGGCCATCACGCGAACCCGTCGGTCCCGCCGGGCGTCCGCTGCCACCACCACGTCCAGGCCGATCGCGACCGGCAGAACGAAGCCGTCGCTGTAGTCCACGTGATCACCGATCAGGTTCACGCGACCCGGCGCCCGCGCCATTGTTGCCGGCCGTCGGCCGAACGTCCACTCGAACGCGCTCCGCGCGCGCTCCTCCGCAGTCGCCATTCCTCAGTGTGAAGCCGGCGTTCCGGCCTTCGCAAGCAGTTTCTTCCCCGACCCGGGCGCCGGACGCCGGTGCGCGGCCGGGCCGCGCCCGAGCGTCACGCCCGATCCGTCAGCCTCGACTGGCGCGGCCACGGCCCGGTTCCCAACTTGTCCGGCACACTCACAACTCCGGATGGACCATGCGAAACCTGCGATCCTGCACGCTCCTCATCGCCATTGCGTCGCTCCCGCTCGCCGGATGCCGGACCGGGCCCGACGTCGAGCCGGCTTCGCTCGTGCTCCACAACGGCAAGATCGTGACCGTTGATCCGGCCACGCCCGAGGCGCAGGCCGTCGCCGTCCGTGATGACCGGATCGTCGCCGTCGGATCCGACGAGGACATCCAGTCGTTCATCGGACCGTCGACCCGCGTCATCGACCTCGCCGGCCGCCTCGCCGTGCCCGGCCTCATCGAGGGCCACGGCCACTACATGGGGCTCGGCCGCGCGAAGATGATCCTCGACCTCACTACCGCGAAGAACTTCGATGACATCGTCGCCATGGTCCGGGACGCCGTCGCGAAAGCCACACCCGGAACCTGGATCTTCGGACGAGGCTGGCATCAGGAGAAATGGGATCGCGTGCCGCAGCCCAATGTCGAAGGCGTGCCGCTTCACGCCGCGCTCGACAGCGTGTCACCGGACAACCCCGTGCTGCTCACGCACGCCAGTGGCCATGGCGCGTTCGCAAACGGCGCCGCGCTCCGCGCCGCCGGCATTGACACAAGGACGCGCGATCCGCGCGGCGGCGAGATCGTGAGGGACGCCGGCGGCAACCCGACCGGGCTGCTCCGCGAGACTGCGCAGGGACTCGTCAGCAGGGCATCCGAACGCGGCGGTGATCAGCGGTCCGCCGAAGAGGTCTATGCCGAGCAGAAGCGCCAGGTCGACCTGGCCGGACAGGAAGCCCTCGAGAACGGCATCACCAGCTTCCAGGACGCCGGATCGAGCTTCGCCACAATCGATTTCCTGAGGACGCTCGAACAGCGTGGCGAGCTACCCGTCCGACTCTACGTCATGGTCCGCCATGAATCGGCCGAAGACCTCGACGCTCACCTCGATGAGTACTACATGCCCGCCGATGGCAATGACTTCCTGACCGTGCGCTCGATCAAGCAGGCCATTGATGGCGCGCTCGGCGTCCACGGCGCATGGATGCTCGAGCCCTACGCCGACCTCGACACGTACGGCCAGAACACGACGCCGCTCGAGACGATCGAGCAGCTCTCGCGCATCGCGTTCGCACATGGGTTCCAGATGAACATCCACGCCATTGGCGACCGCGCCAACCGCGAAGTGCTGAACATCTACGAACGCGTCTTCACCGACAACGGCGCGGACGGCGACACACTGCGCTGGCGCATTGAACACGCACAGCACCTCGACCCGGCCGACATCCCGCGCTTCGGCCAGCTCGGCGTGATCGCGGCCATGCAGGCCGTGCACTGCACGTCCGACGCGCCCTGGGTCATCCTGCGTCTGGGCGAGGAGCGCGCACAGAACGGCGCCTACGTCTGGCAGAGCCTCATGAAGAGCGGCGCCGTCGTGACCAACGGAACCGACACACCCGTCGAGCACATCTCGCCGATCCACGGCTTCTACTCGGCCGTCACCCGCCGCACCGCGGATGGCATGGTCTTCTTCCCCGAACAGCGCATGTCCCGTGAGGAAGCGCTCTACTCGTACACCATGGCCAATGCGTTCGCGGCTTTCGAGGAGGACATCAAGGGCTCGATCACACCCGGCAAGCTGGCCGACATCACCGTCCTCGACCAAGACATCATGACGATTCCGGAAGAGCAGATCCTCGACACGAAGGTCGACTACACGATCATTGGCGGCGACGTGCGCTACGACCGCGCCGGAAGCGGAAGCTGAAGCACCGATCCGGGGCGACGACACGGAAGCCGACACTGCCGCGGCCCGGATATCAGGGTCGCGGCGAGGATCGGGGCTCAGGAACCGGCCAGCCCGACCTCGACGGTCCAGACTTCTTCCTGTGTCAGGAAGAACTGGCCCAGCGTGGATCGCCCACCCGTGTGTCGAATCACCAGACCGGCCACGCCGCGGCCGACGTTCGCACGCAACCCGCCGGCCAGTGCCCAGGTCGGACGCCACGCCGTGCGCTCCGCGCTCTGCCAGTCGATGCCGGCCTGGACCGCGATCCGGCCGTCCGCGAACGGATGCCACTCGCCGTCCAGACCGGCCTGAGCCGTGTACCGGTCCGGCCGCTCGAAGGTCTGAAGCACGGCCGTGGACGCCGTGTTCGAATGGAAGATCCAGCCGGCTCCACCATAGAACCGCAGGCCACCCGCCCCGCGGGCAACGAGCAGGTCGAACGCTTCACCGCCGAATTCGATCCGCCTCGCACCAGTGTTGGCGGAGAACTCGTCACCAAGATGCGAGCTGCGATGGATGAGTCGGACGCGAAGCGACGATGAGGTGCCCCACGCCGCTTCGATCGGCATGCCGACGAACCAGTCCTGCCCGAGATCGTCGCGGCTCGGGTGCTCGATACGGAAGCGCGCGAATACGGCCGCCTGAGCGCCGATCGTGATCCCGGCCGCCGAGTCGCCAGCAAGCCGGAACACCGGGAACGTCATCCCGATCGACGGCGCCGCCTGCACCTCGGTATCGCGGCCGGGTGATCTCGTGTACGCCAGCCGCTCCGGCCCGCGCGTCTCGAACAGACTCGTCCTGATGAGGCCGATCGACAGACGCGGATCGAACGGATCCGCGAAGAGTCGCCTGAAGTACCTGACACCGGGAAACAGCCAGCTTTCGCCGTCCGTCCGGCGCGGCGCAACGTCGCCCGGCCCCCTGAATCCCGCCGCGGTCGACTGCGCGCCCAGCGCCGTGGGTGCACCCATCGCGAGCGCCATCGCGAGCGCCGCCACCCGACGGGCAACCATTCCACTGAGCAACGCCCGAAGCCACCCGCTCCCACCTGCCCGGCTCATCCTGCCTCCCACGGAAACCCCCGTTTGCGCCCTGACCGATGGGCGCGGCATTCTGACGTGTCCCGTTCGGCACCGTCAAGCGAACTCGCGAACACCGGCCGACCGCACCGCTCCGTGACCCGAGACATCGACCCGGCCGCCACGGCCGCCGTGACACCGCTGGATCCTGTCCATGAGCCACTGCCGCTCGCGCTCGCCGCCGCATTGCCGGATGCCGAAACGGCCACAACCGGACGTCGCGCGACCGTCGCCGCTCGCCGGCGAATCCGTCACATCGGGTTCTATCCGCCACTGCCCGCCCCCGCTGCCCGGACCGCCGCGCATCCGCGCGTCGTCATCCACGTTCCCGGTGGGACCGCAGGCCCTGCCACCGTTGCCGGGCCGGGCTTCCATCGAAGCATTGATGTCGGCGATTTCACCGTGGTCGAACGCGTCTTCGTACCGCACGACCTGGCCTGCGTGATCCTCGAATGGGAGCCCGTCACAACCCTGACGGACAGCGTG
>Ga0055448_10000022_pt1 | contig 31790 bp, 24 predicted proteins | sample China_Galinas_PW_4_FD_57744 | JGI IMG/M metagenome (GOLD analysis project Ga0055448, IMG submission 57744) | Wetland microbial communities from San Francisco Bay, California, USA, that impact long-term carbon sequestration - China_Galinas_PWA_D2 | ecosystem: Environmental > Aquatic > Marine >... | reverse complement strand
CCGCCTCGACCATCCGTTCGATCGAGCGGTGCGTCGCCGCGACGACCCTCGCCTCCGTGCGGCGAGGCTTCTCGCCGCCGACCGGATAGAATTCCCGCTCCTGAAGCACGCGCAGCAGTTTGGCCTGGAACGACAGACTCGTGTCACCGATCTCGTCGAGCAGGATCGTGCCCGAGCCGGCCAGCTCGAAGCGGCCCCGCCGGTCCGCGACCGCGCCCGTGAACGAGCCCCGGACGTGGCCGAACAGCTCCGACTCGAGCAGGCTCTCGGGCACCGCCGTGCAGTTCACTGCGACGAACGGCTGGCCCGGTTCCGGGCCGTTCCCATGGATCGTCCTCGCGATCAGCTCCTTGCCCGTTCCGGTCTCGCCCCGGATCAGGACCGGCGTGCGCGTCCCGGCGACTGTACCGATCGTCTTGTATATCGAGATCATGCGCGGGTCACGGCCGACCAGTCCCTCGACATCGGGCAGCAACCGGGTCCCGGAGGACGACGTCTCGATGTCCGCGTTCTCATGACGACACCGGCTCAGCGCGTCATCCAGCACATCCAGGTCGAGCGGCTTGGTCAGGTAGTCGAACGCGCCCTTCTTCATTGCGTCGATCGCTCCCTGCATGTCGCCGAACGCCGTCATCACGATCACGGGCGTCTCGGTCGACTCCCTGATGCGCTCGAGCAGGTCGATACCCGTCATGCCGGGCATACGGATGTCCGTCAGCACGAGCGTCGGCGCGGCCGACACCAGCACACCGAGCGCGCGTTCCGCATCCGGCGCGGCGGTCACGAGCCAGCCCGACTTCGTCAGGTGCCGCTCGAGCGCCGCGCGATGCGCGTCATCATCCTCGACCAGCAGCAATCGTGGCTCCATTCCGATCTCCCGCCTCAGACGCCCATGCGTGGCCGCGCGGCGGGCTGCGCCGGCCTTGCCGGCGCGTCCATGGCCGGCGACGGGGCAACCGGTGCGGTCCGGTGCAGCGGCAGCGCGATCACGAACTCGGCACCCGTCTCGAGCTCGGACCGCTTCGCGAAGTCGAGTCTGCCGCCGTGCGCCTCGATCATCTGCCGCGCGACCGGCAGACCGATGCCCGTGCCCGCCGCCCGCGTCGTGAAGAACGGTTCGAAGATCTGTGCGCGGACGTCCGGGCTCACCCCGGGACCGTCATCCGCCACGTGCGCGACAACACCGCCATCGGCCGGATTCTCGAGCCAGATCCTCAGCCGGCCGCCACCCGGCATCGCGTCCGCCGCATTCAGGAACAGGTTCAGGAACACGCCGCGCAGCTGCGATGCGTCCGCGAGCACGCGGTCATCCGTGTCGCCCGGCGTCCACTCGATCCGGACACCGCCGCGCTCGAGCCGCGGCCGAATCAGCGCGAGTGATTCGTCGATCACGCCGCCCAGCCGGCACGACTTCCGCTTCGGCGCACTCGGCCGGCCGAACTCGAGAACGCCGCTCACCGCGTCGTTCAGCCGCTCGATCTCCCGCATGCACACGCTCAGGACCTCCGGCAGGTCATCCGGCACGCGGCCCGCACGGACCTCGCGCTCGACGCTCTGGAGGTTCAGACGGATCGAACTCAGCGGGTTCCGTATCTCGTGCGACAGCTGCGACGCGACACCGCCGACCGCCGCCGCCTGCCACGCCGACTGACTCTGCCGCATCGTCGCCTTCAATCGCTCGAGCATCCGGCTGAACGCGGCCGCCAGTCGCCCGACCTCGTCATTGCTCGGCGGCGGTAACCACGGCGACAGATCACCATCACCGATCTTCTCGGCCGCGAGTGTCAGCTCCTGAAGCGATCCCATGAAGTGTTGCGCAAGAATCAGGAACGCACCGCCAGCACCCAGCGCAATGAACAGCACCAACCCCACGTACGCCTTCTGCATCTTCGCGTACGGCGATGTGAATTCCTCGGGCTGTGTCGCCATCACCACGACCCACGGCATCTCGCCAACCGGCACCGATACCGCTTCCAGCGCATCCCCTTCGTGCTCGATCTCGAACACGTCAGTGATCGATGCCGCCGTCGCTCCATCCAGCGGCCGCCCGTCCGCCAGCCGCAAAGGCTCGCCCGTGCCCTGGCACTCGCCGTACACCGGTCGACCCGTCGCCTCATCGTACACGAACGTCCGACCCGTCCGTCCGAATCGGACGTTCAGTGCCGGGCCCTCGAGCAATGCGCCCGCCGGTACCCGGGCCACGATCGCCACCGATCCGCTTCCTCCGGTCCGCGCCACCTCCAGCTCGACCTCCGGCGCATCCGACGGAACACAGTCTGCTTTCCCTCCCGCCGGCGCCGGCGACGCGACCGACCAGCGTACACTGCCATCCGGATTCCGCAGCTCGATCGACGAAAACGTCGCCAGCAGCGATCGCCACGGCTCCGCCGCAGCCGATGGACGCATCGGCGAACCCGCATAGTCCGAAAGGAACGACAACGACGTGATCAGCGCCGCGTGCCGGCTCCGGATCTCCGACGCCACCTGCTCGCTCGTCGCCCTCAGCTTCGCATCCACCAGCGCCGCCACCGATCGCGTCGACTGCACGTACGAGCCGAGCCCCAGCGCCACCATGGGCGCCAGCGCCAACCCGATGTACAGTGCGAGTATCTTCGATCGTAGCGACAATTCGCCTCTTCTCCCGTCGCGCGGAACCCCGCATCGGGAACCGTCGACCTCCGTGCAGCCACCCAGTCCCCGTCCGCGGCAGCGCCGCGAACCAACCCACTCCCGGAACACACCAGACCGCACGACCGGCCTTGCCGGAGAACCGGCAGGTGAGTGAACCTGCGGAACCTGCTCTGACGGACCCGGGCTGCGAGCCCCGGTCCCGGTGATCGATGGGTCGGCAACTTCCGCCGACTCCCTCGATGGCAGGTCCGATCTCGCTGCCTCGCGGATCCGATCCCCTCTGCAACCCTGCCGGATCGCCCGACCCTTTGAGCGAACGCCGTGCCACGACCGTCGACTCGCCGTTCCGCCACTGTCGCAGCCGCGTCCGGCCCGCCTTGCGAGTCAGTGACACGCGTGCCGCATGTGTGGGAACGGGCCACACTGATATCGGGCAGCCGGCCGCTTCGGGGGCGCGTCCAGAACTGAATACAACCCGCGCACCACCTGTACCTGATGACGATGCGCGATAGTGACGTTGCGATGATGCCACATGAACCCGCTTCCCGGCAACCCGCGCGTGCGGGCGAGTGTGTCAGGACGGGTCGGCGCGAAAACCGATTCTGCCGGAGCCGCGCGGATTCTCGCGCTTGAGCGTGTCGGCGAGCCGGCGGTACTCCTCTTCCATCTCGGGGGTCACGGAAGCGCGGGTCAACTCGAGGGCGGCATTGAAGAATCGCATGCTGACGGTCGGCACGTCGGGGTCCTCACGCAGTGCGAGCAGGCCGGCGCGCCGGGCGATGTCCTCGAGGTCGGCGCCGGTATAGCCGTGGGTAGCGCGTGCGATCGGATCGAGATCGACGTCATCGGCGAGCGGCATGCGGGCGGTGTGGATGCCGAGGATGCGGCGTCTGGCTTCGTGGTCGGGGACGCCGACGTGGACGAGTTCATCGAATCGGCCGGGGCGTAGCAGAGCGGGATCGATGAGGGCCGGCCGGTTGCTTGCGGCGATGACGACGACGCCGCGGAGTTCTTCGAGGCCGTCGAGTTCGGCGAGCAGGGTATTGACGACGCGTTCGGTGACGGCGGGTTCGCCGATGCCGCCGCCGCGTTCTGGCGCGAGCGAGTCGATCTCGTCGAAGAAGATGATGGCTGGCGCGACCTGGCGTGCGCGGGCGAAGAGTCTCGAGACCTGGCGTTCGGATTCGCCGTACCACTTCGAGAGCAGGTCGGATGACCGAGTCGCGATGAAGTTGGCTTCCGCTTCACTGGCGACGGCCTTGGCGAGGAGCGTCTTGCCTGTGCCGGGGGGTCCGAAGAGCAGGAACCCCTTGGCGGGGCGGATGCCGAGGCGATCGAACGCTTCGGGGTGCCGCATGGGCAGTTCGACGCCTTCGCGCAGGCGCTGTTTCGCCTCATCGAGTCCGCCGACATCATTCCAGCCTGCGGTCGGCGCCTCGATCATGATCTCGCGCAGGGCGGACGGTTGCACTCGTCGCAGCGCGTTGGCGAAGTCGTCGCGTGAGACTCGGAGCCGGGTCAGCACATCGATCGGGATTTCGCCGCCGGCCAGGTCGAGGTCCGGCAGGTTGCGCCGGAGCGTTTCCATTGCGGCTTCGCGTGCGAGTGCGGCGAGGTCGGCGCCGACGAATCCGTGGGTCGTGTGGGCCATCTCGTCGAGATCGGCGCCTTCAGCCAGCGGCATGCCGCGTGTGTGGATGGCCAGGATCTCACGGCGGCCATCGAGGTCGGGCACGCCGGCCACGATCTCGCGATCGAATCGACCGGGTCGGCGCAGTGCTTCGTCGAGCGCATCGAGCCGGTTCGTCGCGCCGATGACGACGACGTTCTGCCGGGGTTCGAGTCCGTCCATGAGCGTGAGCAGCTGGGCGACGACGCGGCGTTCGACCTCTCCCTGCACGTGTTCGCGTTTGGGTGCAATGCTGTCGATCTCGTCAATGAAGACGATCGACGGCGCCTTCTGCTGCGCGTCCTGGAATATCTCACGCAGGCGCTGTTCTGATTCGCCGTAGTAGCGGCCCATGATCTCGGGGCCCGCGATGTGGAAGAACGTGGCGTCCGCTTCCGCCGCGACCGCACGCGCGAGCAGGGTCTTGCCGGTGCCGGGCGGTCCGTACAGCAGCACGCCCTTGGGCGGATCGATACCGAGCCGCTGGAACAGCTCGGGGTGCTTGAGTGGCAGCTCGATCAGCTCGCGGACCTCGTCGAGCGTCGGACCGAGCCCGCCGACGTCGTCGTACGTGACGTCGGCGCGACGCAGTTCGGCCATCTCGACGTATTCCGGATTCAGCTCGATGTCGGTCTCGGGCCCGATCCGGACCACGCCGCGCGGCGAGGTCGACAGCACCTGGAGCCGGATCTCCTGGAGTCCGAATGCGGGCTGCTCGAAGAACATCCGGAACAGGTCATCGGGTATCGAGTCGCCTTCTTTCGAGCTGTTGCGTCTGTAGATCGAAGTCGAGATCACGTCACCGGCCACGATCGGCCGCTGGAGCAGTGTCTTGCGGAGTGTCTCGCCCGATCCCACCAGCCGCACATTGTCGTTCGCCGGTGCGAGCTGGACCCGGCGCGCCTGCCGCGGCTCCGCCCGTCTCGCCTCGAGGTAATCGCCGATGCCGACGCCCGCATTCGCGCGCTGAATCCCGTCCAGCCGGATGACCTCGAGACCTTCGTCCTCGGGATAGGATGCCATGGCGCGCGCGGCCGTGAGCCGCTTGCCACGAACCTCGACGACATCGCCTTCGCGCAGGCCGAGCGCCTGGAGCGCCCGGCGCGTGAGCCGGGCCATGCCCGTGCCGACATCGGCGGCCTTCGCGCCCGCGACCTGGAGGCGGAGCCCTTCACGCACCGGAGTGTGCATCAGTCGCCGCCGGTCTCGAGCCGCTGTCTTGTCGCCCGCAGGATGATCGACCAGTCCAGCACGGTGTCCGCCGGCAACGGCAGCGCACCGGCGGTGTCCGCGCGGACGGCGGTCGTGTCTTTCAGGTGCCTGTGTTCCATCAGCATCAGCCAGGTCATGCTCGCCGAACTCCATGGCAGAGCGGTCGACGGGTAGCCGAACTCATCGTACAGCACGTCGGGTGCGAGCGCGTCCCTCCAGTCTGAGCGTACCACGAGAATGTTGCGGTATCGATCCGGGATGTCCGCCGTGTGTCGTCGCACCATCTCGAGTTCCCTGGCCTGCGGCCGGACGAAGAGCGAGGTCACGTTCCATGCCGCACTTGCAATACCGGCCGCGGCGAACGCCGCGATGACCGTACGGAACGCCAGCCTGCCGCGTGTCGATCGCAGCTGGCCGGCAAGGACGAGGACGTACCACGCGAGGACCAGACTCGACAGTGCGAGCATGCTGCGGAAGCTCGACCGGTCCTCCGCGACCAGGAGATTCGGCAGGTACGAGAACGGGATCAGCGCGAACGCCACCAGCACCCGCGGCAGCGCGCGCTCGAGGCCGCGGTGATGCAGCACGAGGCCTGCGGCCAGCGCGATCAGCGCCGCGAGCGCGAACCAGAGATCCGGGTGGAGCTTCCAGAGATTGAGCGTGTGCGGAATCGGAAACGTCAGGAACCAGAAGAGCTTCGCCGCCGGGTCGCGGACCCACTCCGCCCGGGGCGCGCCGGCCAGTTCCGCCGCGAACAGGGTCTTGCCGATCTCGAACACGACGAAGCTGGCCGCCATCCCGATGAAACCGACCACGACGAAGCCTCTCAGCCGCGGCCAGTACACGGACCACGCGTCCCTCGGCGCCACGAGCAGGATGAACGCGAACGCCCAGAACACCATGCCCGCCGGCTGGTAGGCCAGCAGGCCGGCCAGCAGAACGAGCGCCGGCAGCGCACGGACGAAGATGCGCCGGTCCGTGTTCCACAGCCGATCCGTCCACAGCGCCGCGATCGCCGCCGCCAGTGCACCCCATAGATGCGCGCCTACGGCGGCCATGGCGCCGAAGAACTGAAACGTGGGCAGCGTGACGGTTGCGATGCCGGCGGCGGCCGCCTCGAATCGGCCGAGCCCGACCCGGCGCCACGCCAGGGTGAACGTCACGGCCACACCACCGAGTACCAGCAGGTTGACCAGCCGGACGATCGCGAGCTGGCCGATGCCGTGGACCGGCCCGAGGAAGAGCGCGGTCCACACGGCGTAGAGCGGCCGGCCCTCGGCGATCATGAGCTTCGAGAACAGGACCCCCCGGCGAAGCGCCGCGAGCAGCCGGTAGTCTTCGCTGAACCCGTACTCGGTGAACAGCACGGGCGAGTAGGCGAGGAGCACGATCGCGGCCGTCGCCGCCAGCCAGCCGTACCGGCTCAGCAGTCGTCCGGCGCTGCCCGAACGTACGTGTTCGACTGGCGTGACGCCTGGCACGACGATCCTCGCTCCTTCCGTCGGAGTTGCTCTGCCCGACCGGAAGTCTCGACCTGTGAGGTGAGGCGGCGCAACGGCGGCGGGCCGGCGGCGGAGCGGACGAGGGTCGGGGCGATCCCCTCCGGCAGGTTCAGCGGTCCCGGCCGGCCACGGCGCTCACGTCGAAGCGTTCGAGCCACTGGAGACCGACATCATCCGTCCGCAACGCGTACATGCCGCGGAGGCCGAACCCCACGACCGCCGTCGCCGGTGGCAACCGGTATGCGGCTATCCTCGTGCCCGAACCGTCGAACACGTCGTAGACGCGGTCGTCTTCGAGGTGCTGATGCCGCTGGATCCACGTCAGGCCATCCGCGGCGACCCACATCTCGCTCGCGCGGACCGGTGGGAACCGTTCGGGAAACGCGATCCGTGGTTTCTGGAGCCGACCCGGCGTTCCGATGACCGCGGCGCCCATGACACGGCCGCCGTTGTCGTTGCCGGCGGCATACGCATCCCGGTCGGCCCGGTTGACGCGGACGGGCTCGTACGCGGTCGGCGGGCCACGTGTGACCGTGCCGTCACGCTGCACGATCTCGACGAGCACGGAGTCGCGGTTGTGGACCACGGCGAGTAGGCCGTCCCGTCCGACGGCCCAGCCATCCCATGCCTTGAACGGCCTGAGCGGTCCCTGCTCCGGAAGCTCGAGGAAAGCCAGGGTATCCGGCGGCTCATCCCGTGTCCATCGCAGGATTCGAGCGCGGTCCCTCGATCGCGCTGAATCGTCCCAGTACAGGTTGCCGAACGTGTCGGCCGCCGTCGGCAGCGAGTGGTTCCGGCCGAATATCGGCTCGGACCGCGCGACACGACCGGTCGGATCCAGAACCGAGATCCGGCCGTTCCAGATATCGAGCAGCCACGAGCTGTCCGCGGGCGCCGGGTACAGTCCGACCGGCGCATTGTATTCCTCGGGACCGCTCCCGTTGCGGCCGACGCGCGTCCTTGTCTGTTTCCCGAAGTCCGCGACGTACACCGCTTTCTCGCGGAAGTCGGCCACGATCACGCGGCCGTCCGCCAGCTCGCGGATGCCCCTTACCTCGCTGAACGGTTCTCGCAGTTCCGCGACCGGCTCGATCCGTTCCGGCACGGGCGCCTGTGCCGCCGCCATCCCGGCCGGGATGGCAGGACCGCCGGCGCACAGACAGATCAGGATCGGGATGGACCGGCGCGGAATGCGTATCTCCTGGTCGACCGTTCAGCCAGATTCGCGACGTTCATTTCGACGCCGGTGTCGTGCTCACATCATAGCGCTCGAGCCACTGGAGGTCCACCTCGTCAATATGGAGAGCGTACATGCCCCGCCTGCCGAACCCGACCACCTGTGAACCCGCCGGCAACCGGTAGCGCGCGACACGGCGGCCGGTTCGGTCGAACACGTCGTAGACCAGACCGTCGGCATCCAGATGCTGATGGCGCTGGACCCAGGTATTGCCGTCTGCGGCGACCCAGACGCGGTCGGTGACGGCGGGCGGAAACTGGTCCGGGAACTTGATGTTCGACCTGCCCGATGAGCCGCCCATGCGGCCGGCTCCGACTCCGCCGCCCGCCTTGTTGTCTGCCGTGTATGCCTGCCGGTCGGCACTGGTCACGCGCAGGACTTCGTACGGCGTTTCGGGGCCTTTCACGACGCGGCCGCCCGGCTCGACGATGTCGATGCGGAACGGCTTGCGGTTGCGGACCACGACAACCCGGCCATCGGGCCCCACGGTCCACGAATCCCATGCGTTGAACGGAGTGGGATTCGCGTCAGGCACTGTCACCGCCGAAAGCGTATCCACGACGTCCTTCACCGACAGGCGGACGATCGGTGCATCATCGCCGGTGGCGGGATTGTCCATCTTGGCAAGCCGCAGGTTGCTGACCTCATCCCAGTAGACGTTGCCGAGCGAGTCTATCGCGTCGAAGCGACGGATCCAGCCGGCGAACAGCTGCGTTCGAACGATCCTCCCATCGGGAGCGAGGATTGCGAGCCGGCTGTTGCTGAAGTCGTTCAGGTATGTGCTGTCCGCCCGACCCGCGAACAGTCCGATCGGCACGTCATACTCCGCCGGTCCCGCACCGTTGCTGCCGATCCGCGTGCGGCTCTGGTTCCGGAAGTCCGTCATGTAGACTGCGTTCTCCCGCTGGTCGGCCACGAGCACCCGGCCGTCCGAGAGCTCGCGGATGCCGCGTACCCTTGTGAATGGCTCATTCAGCTTCTGGACCGGCCTGATCGCTACCGCCTCGAGTTCCTGGGCGGCGACTGGCACGGCCATCAACATCAGCAAGGCGAAGACACGCATGGAAGATCCTCCGCGAATCGGGGGTGACCGGGTCAAAACCGTATTCTTGGACAAGTCAGGGTACAGCCGGGTTGCACGCCGGCAACGCCGCGTTCACATTGGCGCCGTTGCGGCGCGGCGGGATCGCTGATCCTGCCAACCTCGGCCGCCATCCGACTCCCATCATCCGTGGGGACGCCGCCCGCGGGTCACCATGATCGCCGGCTACGGCGGGAGCACAATGGCCCTGATGCGAAACGCGCTGCTCCGGGCTTCACGCAACCCGTGGCTCGCGAGCACGTTCCCGAAGTACCGCTTCGCCCGGGCCGCCGCCCGTCGCTTCATGCCGGGCACTACAGTCGATGCGGCTCTCGACGCCGCTGCCACGCTCGCGTCCCAGCGAATCAGCGCCGTGCTCACGCAACTCGGCGAGAACGTGGCGAACGCGGGCGCGGCAGACGCCGTCGTCGAACACTACCTCGACGTTCTCGAGCTGATCGGCGGGCGTGGGCTGGACGCTCAAGTCTCGATCAAGCTCACGCAACTGGGGTTGGATATCGGCGATGACGTTGCGACCCGCAACCTCATTGCGCTGGTTGAACGCGCGGCCGCTCGCGGCAACGTCGTCTGGGTCGACATGGAGGACAGCAGCTACGTCGACCGCACGCTGGCCGTCTTCCTTGCCGCACTCGACCGGCACCCGAACGTCGGTATCTGCCTGCAATCGTATCTCCGGCGGACGGACGCCGACCTCGATGCACTGCTCGACCGCACGACGGCGGTCCGGCTCGTCAAGGGCGCATACCGCGAACCGCCCTCCGTTGCGTTCCCTGACAAGCGCACTGTGGACGAGAACTACTTCCGGCTGGCGTGCCGGCTCATCGAAGCCGCGCAGACGTACACCGGCCAGCCATCGCCGGTCATCGGCACGCACGATGTCGGGCTGATCGCGCGTATCGCCGCGCACGCCGATGCCGCGAACATCGACCGGGGAGCGTGGGAGATCGACATGCTGTACGGCATCCGCTCGGCCGACCAGGCAAGGCTCGCTGCCGCCGGTCACGCCGTCCGCGTGCTGATCAGCTACGGCGAGGAGTGGTTCCCGTGGTATGTGCGCCGACTCGCCGAGCGACCCGCCAATGTCTGGTTCGTCGTCAGGAGCCTGTTCAGCCGCTGAGTCAACGGTACCCGCGCTTCGCGCGCGCCGTCAGGACCGGCCCGAGCACGGCCCAGATGTTGTCCGCCACAATGCGGTGACCTTCCGCCGTCGGATGCAGACCGTCGGACTGGTTCAGGGCCGGATCGCCCGCCACGCCATCCAGCAGGAACGGGACGAGCGAGACATGCCGCAGTGTCGCGAGATCACGGAACACGGCCCGGAACGGCGCCGTGTAGGATTCGCCGAGGTTGGGTGGCGCTTCCATGCCGGCCAGCACGAGTGCCGCGTTCGCGTACCGCCGCTTCGTCCTGACGAGGATCGAGTCGAGGTTCGCGCGCATGTGCTCGACCGGCAGCCCGCGCAACCCGTCGTTCGCGCCCAGCTCGAGCACGAGCACGTCGACCGGTGAGCGCAGCAGCCAGTCGAGCCGGGCCAGACCACCGGCCGACGTTTCACCGCTCACTCCCGCGTTCACAACCCGGTACGGCAGGTCCGCGGAATCGATCTTTCGCTGGATGATCGCCGGAAAGGCGGAATCCGGGCCAACGCCGAGTCCGGCGGTAAGGCTGTTGCCGAGAAACAGGACAACGCCTCTCGAATCGTCGCGCCCGGGCCGACCGGCAAAAGTCGTGTCACGGATGGCGGGGTCGGCCAATGGCGCGGCGCCACCGGTCGCGACGGCAGGAAAGGGAGCACCCGAATCGACCGTGGTCGCGCCGGCCGCCGTATCAATGGCGGCTTCGCCGGCGACTCGCTCACCGGAACGATCCGTGGCTCCGACCCCGGCGCCGCGTTCCAGTGTATCAGCGCCGCGGCCGCATGCGGCCGCGAGTAACAGCAGACCGAGGAGCGTACTTTTCCGCACCATGACGATCCGGGTCGAGGGAATCGAGAAGACGTATTCGAGTGCGGGCCGCCCGCTGCACGTCCTGCGTGATGTCGACCTGTTGATCGAGGCCGGCGATTTCGTTGCGGTCGTCGGGCCATCGGGCAGCGGCAAGACGACGTTGCTCGCACTGCTGGCCGGCCTCGACTCGCCGACCGCCGGGACCGTCCGCATCGACGGCCGTGACCTGGGCGCTCTTACCGAGGACGAGCGCGCCGTGTTTCGAGCGCGCAATGTCGGCTTCGTGTTCCAGACGTTCCAGCTCATGCCGACGCTGACCGCGCTCGACAACGTTCTCGTGCCGCTCGAGCTGGCCGGCCGCGCGGACGGCAATGCGCGAGGTCGCGCCCTCGAGCTGCTCGCGCGGGTCGGCCTCGAGGATCGCACCGGCCACTATCCCGCCCAGCTGTCCGGCGGCGAGCAGCAGCGTGTCGCGCTCGCCCGCGCCTTCGCGAATCGGCCGCGCATTCTGTTCGCCGACGAGCCGACCGGCAATCTCGATGCCGAGACCGGCGCCCGCATCATCGACCTGCTCGTCGGCCTGAACCGTGACGAGAAGGCGACACTCGTGCTCGTCACGCACGACGCGACGCTCGCCGGCCTGGCTCACCGCGTCATCGCATTGCGCGCCGGCAGAATCGTGTCCGATACGCGCAGCGACTCGCACGGCACCCGCGGCGAGACCGGCTGACGGATGCCCGGCCGCCCACACCTCCCGTTCCCGCTGCGTCTCGCGATCCGCGAAGCTCGCGCGAGCGCCGCGCGACTCGGCGTCTACATGGGCGCCATCACGATCGGCGTGGCGGCGCTCGTCGCCATCAACTCGTTCCGTCGTGGCGTCACGGACTCGGTGCAGGCGGAATCGAAGGCGTTGCTGGGCGCGGACGCGCGGCTGAGCTCCGGTCGCATGTTCCCCGACTCCGTGCAGTCCGTCGTCGACTCGGTCGCGGACGCCGATAACGCGGGCATTGCGGACGTCGTCGCCACACTGTCCGTCGCGCTCGCATCGAATGGTAACACGCGACTCGTGCAGGTGCGCGCCGTGTCACCCGGCTACCCGTTCTACGGCGACATCGTCAGCGAGCCGGCCGGACTGTGGACGACATTACCGCAACGGCGTGACGTTCTGGTCGAGCCGGGCCTGCTGCTGGCTCTTGATGCGCAGGTCGGTGACACACTGAGAATCGGCCGGACCGGGTTCCGTATTACCGGCACGCTCGCGAAGGCGCCGCTCGAGATCGGGTTCCGCAGCGCGATCGCGCCGCGCGTCTGGTTCTCGAGACAATGGATCGATGACGCCGGCCTCATCGAGTTCGGCAGCATTGTCACGTACCTGACGTACCTGCGCATCCCCGATCCGGCTGCGCTGCACGGGTTCGAGGAGCGGTACCGCGATTTCTTTCGACGCAACCTGGTCAACTTCAGGACCGCAACCGAGGAAGCCGAAGACCTGACCGAAGGACTTGGCTGGATGACGAGGTTCCTCGGACTCGTCGGTCTCGCCGCACTGTTGCTCGGCGGACTCGGTGTCGCCAGCGCGGTGCATGTCTTCGTCCGCGAAAAACGCGTGCAGGTCGCAGTGCTGCGCTGTCTGGGCGCCACGCGTCGCACAGCCTTCGTCTCGTACCTGCTCCAGAGTTCGCTTCTCGGACTCGGCGGCGCACTGCTCGGCGCCGTCACCGGCGTTGCCGCCCAGGCCGTTCTACCCGCCCTGATCGGGAATGCGATCCCCGTCACCGTGCCGTTCCGCATCTACTGGCGTGAGATCGGCACGGGTGTCGGCGTCGGGCTCTGGGTCGCGACCATCTTCGCGTTGCTGCCACTGCTGTCCGTGCGCTCCGTTCCGCCGTTGCAGGCGCTGCGTCAGGACGTCGAGCCGGCTCGCCGGCGAGCCGACCCGTGGACGGTCGTGGCATGGATCGGGATCGCGGCATCGATCGCGTTGCTGGGCGTTCTCCAGGCGCCCCGCCCGGCGGCCGGCCTCGCGTTCGCCGGTGGACTGGCCGCCGCGGTCATGGCCCTGCGTGTCGTCGCCTGGACCCTGATGCGAGGTGCGCATCGACTCTTTCCTCGGCGTGCGGGCTTTGCCGTTCGACAGGGCATCAGCAGTCTGTTCCGGCCGTCCAACCAGACGGCAGCGGTGACTGTCGCGCTCGGCTTCGGCGTGTTCCTGATCGCGACCATCTGGATCGTGCAAACGAATCTGCTCGACCGGTTCGCGCTCGACAGCGCCGAGGACATGCCGGACCTCGTCGTTTTCGATGTGCAGCCGGCCCAGCGCGATTCCGTCGTCGCGACCTTCGAGCGACTGGCCGGGACCAAGCCGGGACTCGTGCCGATCGTGCCCGCACGCGTTGCCGCGATCAACCGCCGGACCGCCGCCGACATCCTCTCGGATCCGCGTAGCGACATCGAGCCATGGGCCGTGCGCCGCGAATACCGGCACACGTATCGCGGCTCGCTCACGGCGGCGGAACGGTTGATCGAAGGCGAATGGTGGACCTCGGCGGCCCGACCGGATTCCGCCGTCCGCATCTCGGTCGAGCAAAGCCTGATGCAGAGCCTCGACCTGTCACTCGGCGATCACATCACCTGGGACTTCCAGGGCGTCACGGTCGAGAGCGTCATCACCAGTGTCCGCAATGTCGACTGGGCCCGCTTCGACACCAATTTCTTCGTCGTGTTCGAGCCCGGCGCGATCGAGCGCGCACCACAGACCTTCGTCACGTTCGCCAGAGTGCCCGACGCACGCACGCGCGCCCTCGTCCAGCGGGACCTCGCCCGCCACTGGCCCAACGTCTCGACACTCGACCTGTCACTCGTGCAACAGACCTTCGCCGACATCATCGGCCGCGTCACGCTCGCCGTCCGCTTCATGGCCATCTTCGCCGTGGCCGCCGGTCTGATCGTCATGGCCGGCGCAATCTCGGCAGGACGGTTCCAGCGCGTTCGCGAGAGCATCCTGCTGCGAACGCTCGGCGCCCGGCGGAGTACCGTGCGCACGGTGCTGCTGACCGAGTACGCCGCGCTCGGTTCGCTCGCCGGTCTGGCCGGTGTGCTTCTCGCCACACTCGCCGGCTGGGGTCTGGTCCGGTTCTTCTTCGAGCTGCCGTTCCACCTGCCCGTCCTGCCTCTCGCTCTGGCCTGGGCCGGCATCGCCGTGCTCGCCGTCGCGATCGGCGCTGCCGGAAGTCGACCGGTCTTCGCCGAATCGCCCATCGCCGCGCTGCGCGCCGCGGATCAGTGAGTCCGGGTCCGACCCGCCGTCAGCGCGCCCGCAACGGACGCAGCACACTCAGGATGTTCGAGTAGTCATCGGTCCACGGCCGGAATCCCTGCCGCGCGCGGAGCGGCACCCAGCCCACCCCCGCCCGCAGCGCATCCGACAACGTCTCATCACGCGTCAGGACGACCCAGTCCGAAGGCACACGCTCGGGCGCCGGCGTCACGTTGTCGCGCCTGATCAGACTGGTGAAGCCGAGTCGCACGGCGTGATCCGCAATGACGGGCTCGAGGTCGAGCCAGTTGTTCGTGATGTGGATGAGCAGAGTGCCGCCCGCCGCCAGCTTCGACCGGTACAGCTCGAACGCTTCACGCGTCATCAGGTGCACGGGAATCGCGTCCGAACCGAATGCGTCGAGGATGATGATGTCGAACGTGCCATCTGCCGCACGGGCCAGGCGGAGCCGCGCATCGCCACGCACGATCGTCGCATCCGGCGAACAGTCGCTCAGGAACCGGAAGTATGTCGTGTCCGATGCCAGCCGGATCATTGCGGGATTGATCTCGAGGAACGTCCATGCATCACCCGGCTCGGCGTAGCAGGCGACAGTGCCGGCGCCGAGTCCCGCGACGCCGGCCCTGAGACCGGCGCGCTCATTGTCCGTCTCGACCCGGCGCCGCCGGATCGCGCGCATGGCATCACCGAGCGGGCCCGGCCGGCCGTAGTACGCGGTGGGTTCGCTCCTGCGCTCCGGGTCGATCAGCGCGAAGCCGTGCACGGTCCGGCCGTGTCGCAGGACGAACATGTCGTCCGACCGGAGCACCGCGGTCGTGCCGAAGAAGTTGCGTTCCTCGACCAGCGTCGGGTTGCCTGCCGGCAGGAACAGCCTGAATACCAGCAGTGAGACGCCGAATGTCGCCATCAGTGCTGCCGGGCGGTACCGGCCGGGTGCGCCACGCGCGCTGGCGGCGTCGCGCCGCCGGTGCGCTCGGCCCGGCCGGGCGGAACTTCGCCGCACGAGCAGCGCCAGCAGCACGAGCAGCAGATACTCGGTCGACGCGCGCATCAGGAGTGGCGTGATCAGCGCGATCAACACGCCTCCCAGTGCGCCGCCCAGACTGATCCAGAGATAGTAGGCCGTGAGGTGTTCGGGCGCCGGCCGGCCGCGCGCAAGCTCGCCGTGCGCGACGTATGCCGTCACGGCCAGGAACAGCAGGTGCGCCGGCAGAGTCGCGACCGGGTGATGGCCCGCCACCAGCAGCATCCCGATCAGCGCACACAACGGAACCAGCAGAACCGCCGCCCAGTTGATCAACCGGCTGGAAGGCCGTGCGAACGCGATGATGAACGAGCCGAGGTACAGCGCGAGTGGCACGATCCAGAGCAGCGGCACGGGCGCCAGATCGGTCGTCACCCACGCCGTGACCGTGAGCAGCAGCGCCGATGGCACGAACGCCCGGAACACCCACGCGACAGGCGTCGTCTTCAGGGCCGCTTCCGCACGGACGTCAGGCGAGGATCCGACGGGCGACGCATCGGTCCCGTGTCCTTCGACGCGAGAATCGCTGCCTTTGCCTCTCCACGCGAACAGCGCGGTCAGTCCCAGCAGTGAGGTATAGCCGATCCATGCCAGGCTCCAGACGGACCGCTGCGTCTCCAGCCCCATCAACGGTTCGATCAGGAACGGGTACGCCAGCAAGCCGACCAGGCTGCCGGCATTGCTCGCGGCGTACAGGTGGTAGGGATCGCGGGCGCCCGGGTAGCGAGTCCGCGACAGCCAACGCTGCACCAGCGGCGCGGTCGTCGCAAGAACGAAGAACGGCGCACCCACCGCAACCGTCAACATTGCGAGCAACGAGCGGACCGGCATCGCCGCCGCGTCCGCCGGCCATCCGCCCGTCAGCCGGGACGGTAGCGCGGCCACTGCCAGCACGACGACCAGACCGTGCAACAGCGCGTGCCGGCTTACGCCCAGCAGGCGCGTGCCGAAGTGAACCCAGGCATAGCCTGCCAGCAGCATCGCCTGGAAGAACATCAGGCACGTGTTCCAGACGGCCGGCGCGCCGCCCAGGACCGGGAGCACCAACTTGCCGACCAGCGGCTCGAGCACGAACAGCAGCAGTGCGCCGGCGCCCACTGTCACGCCGAACACCACGATCGCCACGGTTCGCGGTTCAGGAGGTGTCTGCGAGGGTCGCTGCATTATCGCGCAATCGCGGGCAATGTCCCGAACGGCGGCCGGTGCGGATCACCGCGAACCGCGAAACCATGCATCGCGCTCTGACCGATCGGTGATCTGCGTTTGCTGCGGCGCGATTCGGCGGGCCGCGGCCGACTACCGGTGCGCGATCAGCCGCTGCTCGCAGTGCCGGCCGCCGCGGCGGCGCCGTCCTCGTCGAATCGCCGGCCGAAGTAGCGCAGCCCCAGTGTGAGCAACACGAGCGCCACCGGCAGCGCGGCCCACCACGGCACGCCGAATCCCGTCGGCAGCGTGCCGACCAGAACCGCCACCCCACCCACGACCAGCGCGTACGGCAACTGCGTCCGCACGTGCTCGACGTGATCGCAGCCGGAGGACATGGACGAGAGGATTGTCGTGTCCGAGATCGGCGAACAGTGGTCGCCCCAGACCGAACCGGCCAGCACGCACGCCACAGTCGAGTAGATGATGTAGTAGTGCGCAGGGTCCGCCACACCGTTCGCAAGCAGCACCGCCCAGACCAGTGGCACGACCAGCGGCATCAGAATGCCCATCGTACCCCAGCTCGAGCCGGTCGCGAACGATGTTGCCGCCGACAGCACGAAGATGATCGCCGGCACCACACCCGGCACAAGCGTCTCACCCAGCACGGACACCAGCCATGACGCGGTGTGCAGTGTCGCGGTCACGTCGGACAGCGCCCATGCCAGCACCAGGATGATGAGTGCGAACATCATCGACTTCACACCGGCGAACCACGCTTCGACCGTCTCTTCGAGCGTGAGGATCCGCTGAACGACCGATAGCAGAGCCGCCGTCAGCACGCTCGCGAGTGAAGCCCACATCAGCGCCGAATACGAGTCCGCGTCACCGATGATGTCCCGGATCGTGTCGCCTTCGCCCGTGATGAACAGCCCGAGAATTACGCCGCCGACCAGGATCGCGATCGGCAGGATCGCATTGATCGCGCGCAGCGGCTTGCCCGCGATCGGCGCCAGGTCGCCGCCTTCATCGTGCGCCGCCTTGTCCACCTTCGCGCCCGGCCCGATCACCTGACCCGTCGTGTACGCGCGCCGCTCGGCCGCGTACATCGGACCGAAATCCCGCTTCAGCCACGCGACCGCGAAGACGAAGAAGATCGCGAGCCACGGATAGAAGCTGTACGGCACCGAGCTCAGGAATATCGAGTACGCGGACTCGTTGAAGCCGTCGATCTGTCGGACCGCCGCCCCGATGATGCCGACCTCGTACCCGATCCACGTCGTCACGAAGAACAGACACGAGACCGGCGCGGCCGTCGAGTCGACAATGTACGCCAGCTTCTCGCGCGACACGTTCAGCCGGTCCGTCACCGGCCGCATCGTGTTGCCGACGACCAGTGTGTTCGCATAGTCGTCGAAGAAGATGACCAGCCCCAGCACCCACGCCGCGAGTTGCCCGCGCTGCGGTGAGTTCGCCCACACCACTATGTGTTTCACTACACCGTGCATGCCGCCGCTGCGCGACACGATGCCGACCATCCCGCCGATCATCAGCGTGAACAGGATGATCGGCACATGGTCAGGATCCAGCATCGCCGCCTGCACGTGCACGTTGAACGCGTTGAACAGCCCGACAAACGCGCCGGTCGTGCCCGCAATCGTCCATGCACCGACCCAGATCCCGAGGAACAGCGCCGGCACGACCCGCCGGAACAGCAGTGCCACCCCGATCGCCAGCAACGGAGGCAGCACCGAGAGCCAGCCCGCCACCGACCGTGACCCGCCGCTCGTGATCACCGTGCCCTGCCTCGACGCCTCGATCGTGACCGGCCCGCCGGTACTCGTCTCGAGTTCGGCGACGAGCGTGCGCCGGCCGTCGTCATCGCGCGTAAACCGCATCGCGACCGGCGATCCACCGGCACGTACGCTGAACTCCGCCGCGTTCGACGCGTCCAGGATCACGTCCGTACTGCGAAGCGTGACAGTGAACCGGATGCCGGTCAGCACCGCCGCCGGCACTTCGAGAGCATACTCCTGTGCCGCGAGTGGACCGGCCAGGAACAGCAGGAACAGCGGAAGGAGTCGTCGCATGGCCCCGTGTTTCGGTGGTCTGAGATCCGCCCCGCCCGCACGCCACCCGGCGGTGCGGACCACCCCCCCGCTACCATCTTCGACGAATGTGCGGGCGCTCGGGCGTGCCGAATATGTCACTGTCGCACCCGACCGGCCAGCGCCAGCCCGCGTTGACAGCCATTGGCCACGCCCGGAATCTTCCATGACGCCCATGTCTGATCAGCCGACCGGTCCTGCCGGCAGCCCCGCCGCGTTCCCCGACACGCGTTTCTCCGTCGTAGTCGCGACCGGCAGCCACGATGTCACGCTTCGTGACGACGCCTGGGCCGCATTGATCAGGGCGTACTGGAGACCGGTCTACAAGTACATCCGCGTCCGATGGCAGGCTGACGCCGAGGACGCGAAGGACCTGACTCAGGGCTTCTTCACCCACGCCCTCGATACCGGCGTCCTCGAGCGTTTCGATCCCGGCCGCGCCCGGTTCCGCACCTGGCTGCGCGTTTGCGTCAATGGCTTCGTCGCCAACGAACGGAAAGCAATGACGCGGAAAAAGCGCGGTGGCGACTATCGCATGCTTCCACTCGACTTCGATGGAGCCGAGCGCGAGCTCGCACAGGCGGGCGTTGTCGACAACGTCGATCCCGATGCGTTCTTCCGCCGCGAATCGGTGCGCGCCCTCTTCTCGATCGCCGTCGATGAGCTGCGCGAACGACTCGAGCACGCCGGCAAGCGAATCCACTTCACGGTCTTCGAACGCTACGACCTGGCTGACCCCGATACCGGCGAACGGCCGACGTACCGCCAGCTCGCCACGGAACTCGACCTGCCCGTCACGCAGGTCACCAACTTCCTCGCCTTCGCGCGGCGCGCGTTCCGCGACATCGTGCTCGACCGGCTGCGCGAGATCAGTGGCTCACGGATCGAGTTCCGCCTCGAGGCCATTGAGCTGCTCGGCGTGGATCCGTCCGATGTGGATTCCTGACCGCGCACTCGATCACCTGCGCGCCGTCGCCGATCAGCCCGATCTCGACGGTACGCGCTATCGCCTGATCGAACTCATCGGACGGGGTGGAATGGGCAGTGTCCATCGCGTTCACGACACCGCGCTCGACCGCGATGTCGCGCTCAAGATCCTGCACGCGCCGGGCAATGCTCACCCCGCCCGCGATGCCACACGGCTGCTCGATGAAGCACGCATCCTGGCCCGGCTCGAACACCCCGGCATCGTCCCCGTCCACGATGTCGGTACACTGCCCGATGGCCGGGTCTACTGCGCAATGAAGCTCGTACGCGGCAAACGCCTCGATGTCGTCGCCGGCGGGACAGCCGGCCTCGCCGAACGGCTGCGCATCTTCCAGCGCATCTGCGAGACCATCGCCTTCGCCCACGCGCACGGCGTGCTCCACCGTGACCTCAAACCGCAGAACGTCATGGTCGCCGCTTTCGGCGAAGTGCTCGTCCTCGACTGGGGTATCGCCGGACACACAACGGCCGCGTGCCCGGACCCTGAACCCGCGGCGCACCGCACTCGGATGGGCACACCCGGCTGGATGGCTCCCGAACAGGAACACGGACTGGCCGGGGCGCTCACCGCCCGGACCGATGTCTTCGGGCTCGGCGCCATCCTGCGGTACCTGGTCGAAACCCTGCCTGACGCGCCCGATTCACCGTCCGCCCGGCGCCAGGTCCTGCTCGCCATCGCCGCCCGCGCGACCGCCGCCGAACCCGCCGGCCGCTACCCGGACGTCCCATCACTCGCCGGAGAAGTCGAACGGTTCATCGAGGGCCGCGCCGTGATCGCCTACCGTGAACCCATCCTCGAGATGGCCGCCCGGCTCATCCGCAAGTACCGGACGCCCATACTGCTCGTGCTCACGTACCTCGCCATGCGCGTGCTGCTGATCCTGTTCGCGGGCAGCTCGTAAACACGCCGCGCCACAATGTTGAACAGGAACGTGGTACCACTGCACCTCCTGCAATCCCGTGACCGGAGCTCGAACCATGAACAAGCCTCTGCTCGGTATCCTCATCGGCGGCATCCTCGGCATCTTCGATGGCCTGTCCGCACTCGTGTCCGCGCCCGAGACCGGACCAATGATCGTCAGCATCGTCATCGGCTCGACCTTCAAGGGCATCATCGCCGGTGCGCTGATCGGCTGGTTCTCCAGGAAAGTCGACTCACTCCCCGCCGGCATCCTCTTCGGCACCGCCGTCGGCCTGATCCTCGCCTTCCTCGTCGCGCTCATGCCGGGCGAGAACGGCGAACACTACTACTGGCAGATCATGCTGCCCGGCTCGTTCGTCGGACTCATTGTCGGTTACGCTACCCAGAAGTACGGCAGCCGCCCGGCGGCCGGACTCGGCTGACCCGTGTCGTCCATCGACTGACGTCCGTGAATCGCCCGACAGCCCGGCCACCGGTCCGACCGCATCCACTCGGACCGCGAGGTCGGCGCGGTCCGGTCCCCGCACGAGTGGCCCCGGTTCCACCCGCGACGACAAGGTCGCAATGCCGCCCGGACTCATGCGATCCGTTCCGGAGGCAACGATGAGACACGGGTCCATTGTGGTCGCCGCCGCTACTGCTGATACCGTCGATCATCGCGGCGCACCAGAAGCCGGTCTTCCACACGCTGACCGGCCCCGCAGCACTTCACTGCGGGGCCGGCTGTTCTTTCCCTCCCGGTCCGTTCGCGACCGGGATCGGACCCTCGATCAGCCGCCGCCGTTCGCCTTGATCAGCCGCTGCTTGTACTCCTCGCTCGCGAAGATCGCGACCTCGACCCTGCGGTTCTGCGTGCGACCCGCTTCCGTATCGTTCGAGGCGACCGGCTCCAGCTCGCCCCTGCCCTCCGTATGGATACGCGTCGACTTCACACCCTGACTCTCCAGATACTGCGCCGCCGACCGCGCTCGACGTTCCGACAACTCCTGATTGTAGCTGTCCGTACCCGTCGCATCCGTGTGCCCCACGATCAGAACATCGCTCTCGTCGTACTTCTTCAGACTGCCCGCCAGCTCCGTCAGGTTCGACTGCGCCGCGCCCCGGATCGCGGCCGAATCGAAGCCGAACAACAGCCCCGAATCAAACGTCACCAGCACACCCTCTCCCACTCGCTCGACCTTCGCATTCGGTATCTCCGCCGCCAGCTCCTCCGCCTGACGGTCCATCCGCGCACCTATGATCGCACCCACCGTACCGCCAGCCACAGCGCCGATGATCGCTCCCTTCGCCGTCGACCCCGCCTGCTTCCCGATCACCGCGCCAACCGCTCCTCCTGCCGCCGCGCCGATCGCGCCGCCCTTCGCCGTCCGGTTCATGCTGCATCCCGCCGGCATCACCAGCAACGCCGCTGTACAAACCGTCCAAACGAGTCTTCTGCCTGGTATCTGCATCTCGTTCACCCCTCGTTGCCAGTACGAACTGTCTCCCCTGTCGAGCATCGACCGCTACCCCCCGGCCCGCCACCACCTCACCCATCGAGCAAAGCCGGTGCCACCGTCCCGCGCATGATGTGGAAACACTGTGGAAAACGTTGCGCCGCAGGGGGTTCCGGACGTTGGGAATACGTGGATAACCGCCGGGCAGGACGGCCGGCGGAGGTCGATAGGAATGTTCGATACGAGGCTATCAGGTGCTGGCCGGCCGCGGCGCCGGCGAGCCCCGGACAGGCGAGCCCGCGCCTGCCATTCCGCCCGCCGCCGACCGCCGACCGGAAAGCGCGAACAGACCGGCGGCCAGACCCAGATGCACGGGCATGGCCAGCCCGATGATCGGACCGTTGACCTGATAGAACGCCGGCAGTACCTGGAGCAGGCATCCGAGCACGGCCAGGCCGGCGATTGCGCCGGCCAGCACGCGGGCCGGCACCGGGGAGCGGCCGGTCATGACCAGGATCAACGTGACGAAGAGCAGCAGTGACAGCGGTCCGACCTGTAGCAGGTTCTCGTTGTGGTATGAGGTCACGTGGCTGGTCGACGTCCAGAGCAGCAGGATCACCAGGCCGAACGCGCCGGCCACCAGGGACCAGCCGGCGCTGAGCAGGAAGAACCCGATCCGGGCGGCCCGCCGCCGCGTTCCCGCCATTCCGAGCATCAGCAGCACGAAACCGGTGGCAACGCCGGTGGCGACGTACGCGGGCGTCCGTCGCGGCGGTGTAATGCGTTCCGGCGGCCGGTCCGCATCGAACACGGTTCGCTGGGACAGCACCAGTGGTTGGGTCACGCCGTCGCCGCGAGGCACGGTGACCGTCTTCACGTGCTCCATCAGCCTGACCGGCAGGAAGCTCTCTTCCCAGCCGTTGATCGGCCGGTCGACGGGTTCGCCCAGCCCCAGCTGAAGACCGGTGTACGCCAGCACCTCGTCGGCCGTGAGCCGTGATGTGTGCCACCGGTACGTCGTACCCGTCTCGATGCCCTCGAGCTGTCGCCGCAGGTCGCCGCCCATCACGCGGTTCAGCGCATCGCGGACGCGCGTAGAACAGTTGTCCCTGTAGTAGTCGTAGAGGTAGTCCTTGTTCTCCGGCCGCATGTTCCACTCGAGGAACTTGCGCAGCTCGTACTTCTGGCCGGCCGTCAGGTTGAGTTCCTGTTCGACGATTGTGCGGTTCGTCCGCGCGTATGCATCCGCCATCGCCGTCGCGTCGTACACGCCCATCGCGTACAGCATGTCGCCGTGCACCAGTCTCGCGACGAAGCCGGGCTGGTCGAAGTCGAAGATGCCGTAGTTGAACGCATAGTCGTAGTCGGTCGAATCGTCGCGTATCCGGATCGCGTTGTGACCGAACTTCTCCCAGATCTCCTCGCCCTGGCCGATGGTCATGAGATAGACGTGGAGGTGGGACGCCGCCCGGACCGGAGCCGGCAGTGTCGCCTGCGTCGATTCCTGCAACGCACTCGCGGGCACTGGTCCGGCCACGGACCAGGCGACTGCGCTCAGCAACACCAGCACGGCACCCATTCTCACGCTCGCTTCAGACTTGATCCGCGTGCCGCTCCCGCGCGTGGCCGGAGCAGCACGATTATGAGTGCCGGAATGTAAACGAAGGCCAGGATCGCCGGCCAGCAGAGCGCATCGAACGTGTCGATCATGAGGTTCGTCGGTACGTTCAGGATCACCCGGTACGCCAGCTCGCAGCCGACGCCCAGCACGGCCATTTCCTTCCACGTCCGCGGTACCAGCATCAGGACCGGCAGCATGTCGTACAGCACCGGCCGGTGCGGGATCACGGCCAGTGCCGCCAGCAGCCGACCTTCCGGATGCCTGGCCCGCAAGAGCGCCAGCAGCATGAGCGCGCCCCACGGCCGGATCACGGGCGGCAGGTGCGTGAGCTGGCGAGCCGCGTGCCACCACCGGACCGGCCACGCCGGCCACACGACAAGGCTGATCGCGATCAGGATCGCACCACCCACTACCGCCGCTTTCGACGGCCTGCTCGCGAACAGCGCCAGTCCGATGTTCGGCTTGATTATCAGCAGACCGCCGGCTGCGGGCATCAGGGCCGCCGCCGTCATCACCGGCGACAGCTGACTCATTGCGACCGCATGGCGGAACGGCGCCAGCACCGCGAACATCAGCGGCCACCACGCCGTCCGCGTGGCCGCGAACGTCAGGAACGCCGCCGAACATGCGGTGAACGCGATTCGCGCGGCCTGTCGGCTCAGCAGCGTGAAGGGAAGGTCGAGCAGGACCGCGGGCAGGGGATGGTACAGCGGCCACGGCCAGCCGCTCGTCGCCACCGCGTCATACGGATTTCCACCATGGACCAGCGCGCGACCGGCCAGCCACAGCGGATCGAAATCCCGCCACGCACCGGGCATCCGCAGCTCGAGGATCAGCGCCCAGGCCGCCGCGCCCGCCGCGACGACCAGCGCCGCTCCCACCCTCCAGCGGAGTGCCGGCCGCCGCGCGGACCGTGTACCGTCAGCGGGCCGAACATCGTCCCGGGACCGTGTGATGTTCGCCGGCGCCGTGTCGCCTCCCGCCTCCGGCGCCGTGCCGCCCCCGGTCTCCGGCTCACGCCCGCCGGTCAACGTCGCGCGACCCCACCTACCGCGGCAGCGGCTCCGGCAGGTCCGCCACCACGTACGCGACGATCGCCATCAGCGCCGTCAGCCGGCCCATCTCGGCGGGATCCAGCTTGTCCACCGTGTCGGCATCCGTGTGGTGGTACCAGAAGTACCGCGATCCATCGACGATCGGCGACCCGCCCGGCACGCCATCCTCCATCATCGGACCAATGTCCTCGCCGCCGCCGCCGCGCCGCGTCATGTTCGCGTCGATCGGCCCGAGCAACCGCGCGATCTGCTGGATGATGGCGTATGCCGCGTCGCTTCCCGTGAAGCCGAAGCCCTGCGGGTTGAACGCGCCGTTGTCCGACTCGATCGCCAGAACGTGCTTCGACAGATCCGCCCGATGGGCCGCGCGATAGCCGTTGCCGCCCCGCGTTCCGTTCTCCTCGTTCGTCCAGCCGATAGCGCGGATCGTCCGCTTCGGCTTCAACCCGAGATCGTGGATGATGCGGACCGCTTCCCACGCCGTGACCACGCCGCCGCCATCGTCCATGGCGCCCTGGCCGACATCCCACGAGTCCATGTGGCCGCTCAGCACCACCACCTCGTCCGGCATCTCACTGCCCACGATCTCACCCATCACGTTGCGCGATGGCGAGTCCGGCAGCGTCTCGGCCGACATCTTCAGCGTCACCACGATCGTCTCGCCGCGGTCCGCCATGCGATGCAGCATCCCGGAATCCTCGATCGTGATCGCCGCGTGCGGGATCTTCGGCACGTCGTCCTCGTAGTGCATCACGCCCGTGTGCGGCGTCTTCAGACCGAACGGGCCGACCGACCGGATCAGACTCGCCACCGCGCCGACCCTCGCGGCCGCCACCGCGCCGCCGGTCCGGTACGCGACCGTCTGTCCGTAGCTCGTGAACGGCGCATCGAACAGCACGATCCTGCCCTTCGCCTCGGCCGCCCGCACCGTCAGCTCGTCGAAGCTCGACACCACCAGCACCTCCGCCGTGATGCCCGCCGGCGGCGTCGCCACACTGCCGCCCAGCCCCAGCATCGGCAGCTTCACCGCCCGCGGCTCGACCAGCTCGAGCGACTCCTCGCCGCGTACCCAGTGAGGCACCATGACCGGCTCGCCGTGCACGTTCGACAACCCGTCCGCCCGCATCTGCTCCATCACCCAGTCGAGCGCGTGCTCCAGTGACTGAGACCCGCTGAGACGATTGCCGAACCGGTCCGCCATCTCCGCCAGCCGGTTCCACGCCGCACTGTCCGATGTCGCCGCCTCGATGATCCGCGTCGCCACTTCACCGTACCGGCCCGCGATGTCCACGCCCTGAGCGATGCCGCTCGCCGGTAGCACCGCAAGCGCGATCACCGCGCCGATCACTGCTCCGCTGCTTCTGCGCATTGGCTGTATTCCCATGATGTTCCGTTCGTTTCTCGTCCACCGCCGCCCGCACCGGGAACCGGCTTCCGTCGCCCTGCTCCCTCCACGGCGCGGGGCCACCATGCCTGCGCGGCACCGCCGGCGTTCCCTGTCCGGACAGCAAGGTACCCCGCGTGGTGCCCTGCCTACAAGCGGCGGTGCGCTGCACCCCGGAACCCGATGTCGACGCCTGCAGACCCATCTTGCAGCTCGATGTGGCTCAGGAAGGCCGGGCAGTGGACACTGCGATGTCGACCCGATGTCTGGTGACCCTGTTGCATCGGTCTGTGTGCGGGAGATCGCTCACTGACCGAAATCGGCTGCGGAACGCGCACGACATGCAGGTTGACCCGGCTGCCGATCGGTGCTGAGCACTTGCAGCCGCGGGTCGCGTCGGTCGGACCGCTCGCTCGCGGCGATCCGTGTCGGCACGGTTCTCACCCGGACCCGGCGGCAGCGATGCGATACGGCATCTCGCGGTTCCCCACGCAACTACACGCGTTGCTCGCGATCCTGAGTCTCTGCGCGTGTGATCGTGGCGCAACGCCGACATCCATACCGATCGTCACGGACAGTGCGGGGATACGCATTCTCGAGATTGCGCTCCGACCCGCCGCGCCGCCGGACGTCACGCTCTCGCCCGAACCGGACTTCATACTCGAAGGCTACAACGCGGTCCCTTTCCACTTCTTCCGAATCGCCAACGCGCTGGTTCTGCCGGATGGTGGGCTCGCCGTTGCCAATGCCGGCAACCACGAGATCCTGCTGTTCGACGATGCCGGCACATTCACGGGTCGACTCGGCAGGTCGGGCGCCGGACCCGGTGAGTTCGCGGCACTCCAGTGGCTCGGGCTGATCCCGCCGGATTTGCTCGCCGCCGGCGATGCCCGCCTGCCGCGAGTCGCCATCTTCGATCCCGCTGGCGCGCTCGCCCGATCCGTCAGCATTGCCACCAACTCGCAAGGCGCAGCCGCGAACCGACGATTCGCGCCACAATCGATCGGCTCGTTCGGTGATGGCTCGATCGCGCTCGCCTCCTGGGCGCCCTCCCATCCATCGCCGGACCTGCCAGACGTCCGGTCACGATATCGCGCTTCGTGCCGGACTCCGGCGTGATCGGCATACTCGGCTCCTGGCCCGGCGATGAGCTGTACCTGCTCCCCGAGGGCGAACGGCTCCAGGTCCTGGTGCCGCCGTTCGCACGTCACACGGTCACGCGTATTGCCGCCACGGACCTGTACACCGCCGACACCGACCGCAATGAAATGCGCGTCCTGTCCGTGACCGGTCAGCCGCACTCTATCATCCGCTGGCGCGACACCGCTCGCCCGGCCACAGCCGCCGCACTCGACGCCACCGTCCGGGAGAGATACCGGAACCTCTCCGACGGTCCCGCGCTCCAGCAACGGCTCGATGAGCAGAAGCGCATGGCGATCCACGAAACAATTCCGGCGTTCAGCACGATCCGCATCGCCTCCGATCAGGAAGTATGGATCGGCGACTATGCACTGCCCGGTGATTCACTCGTGATGTTGACGGGCGTGAATGTGCCGGAAGCGACGGCGGAGCATCTGCTCATGCCGGCACGCCTCGAACCGCTCGCGTTCTGCCACAGTCACGTCATCGTGCTCATGCGCGATGACGCCGATCGCGAGCGTATCGCGCGATACCGACTCATCCGCCCGGATTGACGGCTTTGTCTCTCCCCACCAGTATCCCGATCGGTCAAACCGCCTTCCGACGTCGTGCGCGCTCACACGCATCGCTCCGTTGCGCGTCGCAGGTGACCGTCCTGCGCCGCATCGTCGACGCCGAACAATCGCGTCCACCAATCGAGGGACCGGGCCGGCTCACCGAGCGCTTTCATCACGCTCTCCTTTTCCGTCGACATGCCAATGCTCTTCAGCCACAATGCATGATTCGAATTGAAAACACGTACCTGATCTTCGTCGAGTATTGCCCGAATCTCCGTAGCATGCTCGACCATGAGCGCCGTGTAACTTGGTTTCTGTAGAAGTCAGCTGAGGGATCCGTCCGGGGGTGTTGCAGAGACGGGCCCCGGTCCTTCGGTTGAGTGAAGACCGCAAAGACTTCACTTGACTGAGGAGGAGCCGTGACCCGTCAGGAGCAATCTCACGAAGTGACGGAGTGGATGCAGGCGGTGTTGGCGTCGGCAGCGGGCGTTCAGGTCGTTTGACAGAAATTGATATGGCGTCTAACGTCTCCGCGGTTAACGAAGCCCCCGAGCTGACCGCAGGTCAGCGGAGGGGTTTCCACGGCCCTTCATGATCAGTACCTCTCATTGTCTGCCGTGGCAAGCCGCGAAGCGGCGACGCGTTACACCCAGCGTGTTTCAGGTGATGTGCTCCACCCCTATTGACGACGTCAACTGACTTTGGTCGACCTCTGCCGTTCCAGCTAATCCTGTTGGCGCTCGGTGGACCGCCCTTTTCGAGAGAATGGCACCGGACTCGGGCCTGCCAGCAAACGAGTCAAGGGAACGTGTCATGGAGTCCATTGGCCGTCTGCAAATGCCGGCCACGAAAGCGGATCCAGCATCTCATGTAGAGTGACGTATGTTGGGCCGTACTACGGCGTTGAATCCGCCCACCCAACAGCGGATTGCTCTATGCGGACTGGGCTGTTCTACTCGCGACGCTTTCTACCAAACTCCACGACGACGCCGAACCCCACAAACCACTCGCGTTCACGACTATCAAAGCTGAATGCGGCGTTGGCATAGTAGTCGACAGCCCGACTGAGATCCGGGCGCTCCGCTCTAACCGCAACCGTACCAAGCCAGTACGTTGCGGATTCGAACTCCCCGTACGTAAGGGCTAGGGCCTGTGTGGTGTACATACCACCGTTGCGTGCCCGCCCAAACTGAATATACGGCACCGTGACCCCCGTTGACAACAGGGTACCAAAGCCGTAGTTGACGTCGGCAAGCGTGATTCGATGTGGCTCGATGTAGATATCGAAATACGAAGTAGCACCCAAAGTGGCGAGCGAGGCATTGGAGAACGCTAGCGGCATGAGAAACACAGGAACTTGTAGACCGAGAGAGAACGCCTCGGTCGAGTCGTGTGTAACCCACCCGCGCCTACCTCCGAGATACAACGAGGGAACCAAGGAAGCGCTTTCATCCTGAACATCGTTGACATGAGTAACCGCCGAACTGATGAAAAAGCGAGTGCCAGCTTCCACTTTCGGGGTGTGGGCGATATGCGGGACGCAACCGCCGCTCAGAGCGGCTACGAGCAGGACAAAAGACCAAAGGGTCTGTAACGATCCCGAAGCCACCCGCTGGGACAGTGCCATAACCGTCGTCGACTCTTGAAGGCGAACACGATGTTGAACAATCTTTCGTGGAACCGCCCACGATGTGACTGCTCCGTTGTTAGCTGGTAGTGAGTTCGACGCTCGTCCCGTCCGTGGCAACTGTCTCATGGCCACAACTCCGCCTGTAAGTCGGGCCGGAAGCGGATGACGACCGCATACGCGTGACTGGGGGACAGCGTTTGCGGTCTTCATCCGTCCGGTCGCCACGTGATCAGTACGAACTCATGAACTCAGCAAGAATGTCGCCATACGCCGTTGAACATGAATCCTCCGGCCGGTAGGCTGAGTCATTGCTCCAGCCGCAGAACCGCCACCCGCTTGACCAGAAGTAGTCATAGCTAGGGCGTGACGGGTAGGTCACGCTCCACGTCTTGTTGATGAATGGACTGATTTGCGATCCGACATTCCGGTACTGCTGAACATCGAATCGGCCTGAGTCCGTATTTGACGCACACGTATCTTGGGGAATGATACCAAGTGCCTCCGAGTCGCAGTTTGACTTCGTATTGTAGTTCGCATGTTTCTTGTGAGCAACCCACACACGGTTGTAGTATCGACTCTTGCCAGAGGGGTACTCGAGCTCGAAGCCTGCTCACGCGCATGCGCAGGGCACATGCGGTCGTGTCATAATGACACGCGAGTGCTGCATAGCTGACTTCGTCGACGAACCGAGCCTCAAGTAGCTGTCGATCCGCTGCGGGGAGTCGTGATAATGCTGCGCTCACAGTCAATCGATTGATGGCCGCACTCTCCGGCGAGGTGTCGCTATCGTTGAGTGAAGGAGCGTCATCCAGAGTAGACCGATCTGCATGATACCAGGAGGACGCTTTACGAATGCGTTTGGCAAGGCCCCACTTCAGCCGGCGACTGAGGTAGCCAAGGAAGTCGAGACCTTTGCTGGAATCATAGTCCGATAGCGCATGATGGAAGAGTATGAAGGACTCTCCGACTAGGTCTTCAACCAAGCACGCTCCAGCATGACACCGGGAGCGGCTGCAATACCGACGCAATGCCTTGCGTACAACACCGAGATGCCCCCAGTAGATTGCGGTAACGGCGTCACCGGGACTCGTTCCCGCTTCGTGGCTACGAAATGCTGAGATTGCGCAGTTCCCGGCGCTTGTGGAAGGGTAGCAGCGGGATTCTCCCATCGCAAACGGCTCAATAGTCAATGGACACCGCCACGCCGTCGGCAACGGGTGCTTTGTGCCTCTGCGGACCGTGCGTAGGACCATGTCGTGGGGCTGTAGACTCAGTGGCCGTGAGGGCTGTCCTTTTCTGGCCGGTGCGGGTGTATCGCGCGAACGGGTCACAAACACCTCCTACCGTTGATAGCGAATCAGCCGTACGCCAAGTGGCATCAGTGTATCTGAACTGGGACGAACCGCAAGTCGTATTGGTCGCCAGCGTTCATTCTCAAGACGAGTGTAAGACCCGTACTATGCACAGTCGCGCGGGACAGTGTGAATGTGGTGGCAGCGCGCGGACTGAAGTCGACTATGGCATCGCGGTGGGTGTAGGAGCCCTGCGAATCGTCATGTGCAATGGTGGGTAGCTGTCCAGCACACCGCACGTCGTATCTGAATCCTGTGCTATACGCCCCGGAACCGTCGAAAGTCAGGAGCCCGTCTACAATATCGTACACGCATGATCCGGCCGCGTTCGTGACACTCCGAAACGAGTGTACGGGTAAGCGCGAGCCATCGATGGAGTGAAGGCTATATGTGGACGCAAGCATGATGAGCCCAGTGATGTCGTGATTACATGCTGCGGGGAAGGTCAACAACGTGACGCCGAACCAGACAACTGGATTGCGCATTGGTGTCTCTCCACGCCGTGCTTGGTGGCTGAGCCGGACTAGCTCGCCAGAGTTCGATGCATAAGATAGCGAGTGGGGTGGATGGATCTCGTCAGCGAAGACCTTCCGGCGCGTAAGGTAAAGCCCTTCAGTCAGGACCGGGCCTTGGGTATGAGGGGATAGTGGGTACGGGCCGACGATGGTGCAGTAGCCCTCGCGCTCAGGGTTCTGCTGGAGGCTGGGCCAGACTGCGAGTAGATGGGTGAGAGGCGACGTTGTCGGGAGGGCTGTAGGCGGTCCACGTCTCGGCGGAGTAAGCTGGGGGCGGAGCATTTCACCTTGTATGTCGAGTCTACCTTAGATTGTAACTCACCTGGGGTGCGGCAGCCCG
>Ga0055448_10000021_pt1 | contig 31822 bp, 24 predicted proteins | sample China_Galinas_PW_4_FD_57744 | JGI IMG/M metagenome (GOLD analysis project Ga0055448, IMG submission 57744) | Wetland microbial communities from San Francisco Bay, California, USA, that impact long-term carbon sequestration - China_Galinas_PWA_D2 | ecosystem: Environmental > Aquatic > Marine >... | reverse complement strand
GGTGTTGTACCTGCCGTTCGCGCAGTCACCGTCGAGCAGGGTGGACATCCTGGTTCGGATGCAGCCGGGCCGTCCGTCACCGGTCGCCGCCATCCGTGAGCTGGGCCGGCGGCTGGTCCCCGACATGCCTGCGCTCGAGACCGTGCCGCTGCGCCAGTACAGCGACGGCGTTCTTCTACCGCAGCGAGTGGCCGGCTTCCTCGCGGGCGCGCTGGGGCTCACCTGTCTCGTCCTGGCGTGCGTCGGCCTGTACGGTGTCGTCGCGTTCTCGATCCAGCAGCGGACGCGCGAGATCGGGATCAGGGTTGCGGTCGGCGCGACCCGCGGGAGCATTCTGAGTCTGGTCGGGAAGGAGGCCTTCCGGCTGTCCATCATCGGTATCGTCGCGGGCGTGCTGCTTTCGGTACCGGCTTCGGGGCTGGCGGCCGCCCTCGTTTTCGGCGTGCGACCCGGCGATCCGATCGTGCCCGGCGGCGTGGGCGCGATCTTCCTCGTCGTCACACTTTTCGCGACGTACCTCGGCGCGTGGCGTGCGCTGAGGATCGACCCGGTCCGGGCGATGAAGCCGGAGTGATCCCGGGCGCATCCGCTGGTCGGCGCTCACCGGCCTGTCAGTAGCCCGTTGCGCCCGCGTTTCCACCTCACGACAGGCATCGCTCGCCGCTCCGTTGCTCGCCGCCGGTTCACGCGATCACTGGCGCGGGTTGCGCGATCTGAGCGCTCGCTACGGGTTCAGGACGGCGGTCGTGTCGCGCTGAGATGACGTAAGGCTCCGGCGCGCGACGGTGATCGCGTTGTCGCCGCCGGGTCCATCGCCAGATTCGAATGTGGGCACCGTGTCCCGTTCGAGAGTCACGAACCGGCCATCCGGCAACACGGCTATCGCGGCGGCGGCGCGTGGCAGCTCATGGCTGCCGAGATATCCGCCGCTGGACACATCGTAGACATCGACGATCCGGTTGCGCCGATTGCCAGTGCCGCTGGCGAGGACATGGAGGTGATCCGCCTGACGGGCGGCGGCGTGGGCGTATTCGGCCGCGCAAGGGTCGACGCGGGTGACGACGCTCGCTTGAGGGCCGGGATCGGCAGATCGACCGTCTTCGTCTCGGCTTCCGTGAATCCGGACCAGGACGAGCACATCGCCGTCAGGATCGACGTGCCGGTCTTCGGCGTCCGAGAACTCGTTCGAACCGTGTCCCTTCCTGCCGACGTGCCACAGCTCCTCGCCCGCGGTGCTGAACGCACGGATCTGCATGTCACCGGCGTCGAAGACGACGATCCGGCCATCCGGCGCGGTCGCGAGGTAATACGGCTTGAACAGCACGACACTCTCCTCTCCGATGGTCCGCTCGGCGACAAATCCGGACGGCAGCATCCGGCGAGCCGACTGTGCCTGCGCACCGGTCGCGATCGCTGCGATCAGGGGTGGAGGACGTGACGACACGCGAAACGAGGTGGCGACCATTGTCATCAACTCAGTCCGGGCGAGGAAGGGGATCGTCGCGCCGTAGTCGCCTGCTCGACGGTGATTTCCATGGTGGGATCGGCTGGCGGAGTCCGCAACAGAAGCACGAGCGGGAGCGACACGACGAACAGCACGGAGACCAGCGCGAAGACGTGGTTGTAGGCGAGCACGGCTGCCTGTCGCAGGAGTTGCGCATCGAGCAGGCGGAGTGCCTGTCTCGTCGCCGTCGCGGCATCCACGCCGCGCTGCATGAGCCCGGCGGTCGCACGCTGGAGGAACGCTCTCGTGGCCGGGTCGTACGCGGTCACGTGTTCGCCGAGCAGAGCATGGTGCACGGAGATCGAGCGAGTGAGCAGTGTGGCCGAAACGGCGATCCCGACACTGCCGAACACCTGCCGCACGACGTTGTAGAGCCCGGCGGCCTGCGTCATCTGTACGCGCGGGATCGTGGCCAGAGCCGCAGTGGTGAGTGCGACGAAGATCAGGCCGAAGCCGACGCCCTGCCACAGTTGCGGCCAGAAGATGTCCCAGAAGCCGGTGTCGATCGTGAGCTGTGACAGCTCGATGAACGACCAGGCCGACACGGCCAGACCGGCACCGACCAGTGCTTTCGGACCGACCCGATTGTAGATGCGCCCGCCGACCGGCATGATCACCGCCATGGCCAGGCTGCGGGGAACGAGCGCGACGCCCGAGATCATGGCCGAGTAGCCGAGCAGGCTCTGGAGGAAGAGCGGGAGCAGGAACAGGCTGCCATAGAGACCCATTCCGAGGATGCCACCGATCGCGGTGGCGGACGTGAACGACCGGTCGCGCAGCACGGACAGGTTCACGGCAGGGCGTTCGATACGCAGTTCACGCAGCACGAACAGGATGAGCCCGGCGGTGGCGCTCGCGGCCAGAACGGTCACGTACCCGGACTGGAACCAGTCGTGTCGCTCGCCCTGCTCGAGCGCAAGCTGGAGCGCGCCGAGTCCGCCGGCGAGAAGAGCCAGACCGAGCCAGTCGATCGAGCCCTTGCGCCGGATCAGGTACGGCGGGTCGTGAATGAAACGGGTGACCAGCAGAACGTTGAGGATGCCGATCGGCACGTTGACGAAGAAGATCCACGGCCACGACCAGTTGTCCGTGAGCCAGCCGCCGAGCGTCGGTCCCACGGCGGGCGCCACGACGACGCCCATGCCGTACAGTCCCATGGCCATGGCCTGCTCGGCCGGCGGGAACGTCTCTCTCAGGATGGCCTGCGACACCGTCATGATCACACCGCCGCCGAATCCCTGGAACACGCGGAACACGATCATGACCGGCAGTGTCCGGGACAGCCCGCACAGCATCGACGCGCCCGTGAAGAGCGCCACACTGAACATGTAGAAGTTGCGCCGGCCGAATCGCTCGGACAGCAGCGCGGTGATCGGCATGACGATGACCTGCGCCAGGATGTAGCCGGTGACGACCCATGCGATCTCCTCGACGCTCGCGCCGAACGTGCCGGTCATCGACGGCAGTGCGACATTCACGATGCTGGAATCGAGGACGGCCATGATCGTGCCGGTCAGCACGGTGAGCGTCACGATCCACTTGTGTGCCGTGTCCGGATTCGGCTGCGGGGACGGCGGGATCGGCGGCGAGGCGAGCCGGGGCGGTGAAGCAGTTGCCACGCGCGGCTCGTTCAGCTCGTGGCCACGTGGACGATCACGGACATGCCGGGTCGCAACGGCCGTTCCTCGCCACAATCCTGCAAAACGCGGATCCGGACCGGAATTCGCTGCACGACCTTGGTGAAGTTCCCGGTCGCATTGTCGGGCGGGATGAGGGCGAACTGCGAACCGGTCGCGCCACCAATACTCTCGACTACGCCACTCGCCTGGCAGTCCCCGTAGGCATCGACATCGAGTTCGACCGACTCGCCCGGTCTGATGTCAGCCAGCTGGGTTTCCTTGAAGTTGGCACTCACGAACACCGAGTCCGCGACGATCGTGAACAACGGCTGTCCGGGCTGGAGCAGCTGGCCGGGTTCGACTGTTCGTCGCGATACGGTACCGGCCATGGGCGCGACGATCGTCACATACGAAAGCTGGAGTCGCGCGCCTTCGAGGGCGGCGAGTGCGGCCGCGAGTCGGGCGTCGGCTTCGGCGACTCCGGCCTGTGCCGTGGTCACAGCGGCGCCGGCCGCGCTGCGCTGCTCCTCGAGCGCACTGACCGCCGCATGCGCGGCGGCCGCGGAGGCGACGGCCGCATCGAGCTTCTGCCGCGATACGATCTCCTTCTCCGCGAGCCCGCGCATGCGCTCGAGGTCACGGTCCGCGCGCTCGGCTTCGGCCCGGGCGGCCGTCTGCTGTGCACCCAGCGCCTCTCGCTGCCGACGCGCCTGTTCCACGCGCGAAGCTGCCTGGCCCGTCACGGCTGCCGTGCCTGCCGAAGCCTGAGCGGCGGCCAGCTCGGCCTCCGCCTGGTGAAGGCGCTGAACGAGTTCGGCGGCGTCCAGCACGACGAGCGTGTCACTCGCCGCGACGTGCTGATTCTCGATCACCCGCACGTCCTCGACGAATCCGCCGACCTTCGTCATGACCGGCACCATGTGGCCACCGACGAAAGCGTCGTTCGTCGAGGCGTGACGGCTGGCGTAGTACACCCGCCGCGCGCCCCACGCCGCGGCCGCCAGCAGGGCAGGCATACCGGCGATCAGTAGCCAGCGACGGCGACCGCGTACGGCCGTCGGTTCCGGTTGTTCGTTCACGTTCCTGCCTGGTTCCGGGATCCGGTCATCGAAGCTGCATCACCGTGCCGCGGGCCACGGCAAGCGTGACGCGCGCTGCGCTCAGTGCGGCGCTCGCATCGACTGCGGCCGTGCGCGCCCGGTTGACGCGTAGTGAGGCCGTGAACACATCGGCACTGCCGGCTTCTCCGGCACTGAACCGGTCCCGCGCCTGCTCCAGCACGGCCTCGGCCAGATCAAGACCGGACCGGCTCACACTGACCAGTTGCCGAGCGGCTTCCAGACGAAGCAGTGCATCACGAATCTCGAATTCGATCTGCTCGGCGAGGTCGTGACGCCGGATCTCGAGCGCGGACACGCGAGACCTGCCCGCTTCCTCACGCGCGCTACGGCTCATTCCATCGAACACCGGCACCGACACGCGGAACGACCATTCGTACGTGTTCAGGAGATGGTCGTAGCCGCTGCCGGTAATGCCTTCTCCAGCGCTCAGCGACAATGTCGGCAGCCGTTCCGCCCGAATCGCCGAGACGTCCGTCCGCGCAACTGCCGCGCGGCGATCCAGCTCGACGACGTCCGGTCTTCGGTCCAGCGCTGCACGGGCTTCCGCGACGATCGATTCCGCGGAAGAATCCGCCGGAGTGTCCTCCTCCGCCCGCTCATTGAGCCGCAATGGAGTGTCCAGCGGCAGGTTGAGCGCACGCAGCAGTGTCAGGTTCGCCCTGCCTGTCTCCGCCCGTGCCGTGATCAGGTCCGCCCGCATCGCCGCCAGCTGGGCTTCAGCCCGGGTCACATCGAGACGTACACCGGCGCCCGCAGCAAGAAGGTCACGAGACACCGACAGCAGATCCTCGGCGAGCGCGACGTCCACCGATCGCGCGGCCAATCGCCCCGCGGCACGCCTCGCCTGTACGTACGCAGCCGCCGCAGTCGCAGCAGCCCGCTCGCGAGCAACCGCAAGGCTCGACCGGTCCGCCGCCACCGCCTCCCGCGCACTCCGCAACTTCGTCACCGAGCTCCAGTCGAACAGCGTCTGCGTGAGCCGCGCCCGGACATCCGCCGCCGTCACCGGTCCCAGTACCTCGCCAGCCGGATCGAACAGCGGCTCCTGTCCTTCAGGCGTCGGGAAGTCGAGGCCGAACGATGCCGTGTTGAGCGTGCGATCGCCGTGTGACACATCCAGCGACAGATGCGGGAACAGTGACGAGCGCCGCTCCCGGACATCCGCCTCATCCCGCACGACCGTCAGGCTGCCCAGCTGTACCGCAGCGCTCCGCTCCGCAGCCAGTCGCACCACGTCCGCCAGCCCCAGCCGCAACGTGTCCGATTGCTGTCCCGCACACGGAAACGCCACGAGCGCCGCGCCCGCAGCGGCAAGAATCGGCCGAACCCAAACCGCCGCCGCCTTCCCGACCACGATCACTTCACCACCTCCGACGCCGTCGGTCCCAGCAGCGGCAGCAGCGTCTCCAGACCCGCTCGAACGCGAATCCGCTCCTCGCCGGAGAGTCGTTCCACCAGAGTTCTCAGGCTGTCCTGCGCCGGTCGAGCAGCCGTCCTCAGCGCTGTCCGCCCCGCTGACGTCACCCGGAGCATCAGTCGGCGCCGATCCACTCCGTCCGGCGAACGCTCGATCAGCCGTCGCGCCACCAGGTCATCCACCAGCTTCGACGCTGTTGGCGACCCCACGATCAGGTGCTCGGCAAGGTCCGACAGGCACGCCGAGGGGTTGTCGTCCAGGTACGCGAGCGCACGCAGTCGGGAGGGTGTGAGCGTCGTCACCGGCGACTCCCGTACGGCCCGACGTGCCAGCCGTACCAGCCTGATGCCGGTCTCGACACAGAGCTGCGCGATTCGGTCGGGGTCGTCGGGAGCGCCATCTGTTTCATAGCCAAACAGTTTCATGGTGAAAATGTTAGCCTGCGGAATTCGGCCTGCCAAGGGGGCGATGCAGGAGGGGAGTTGACATCGGGCGGCGATTGGGCTACTGTGCTATCCAGCTAGCACACTAACCCGGAGCGGCAATTGATCTTTCGCATCGACCCAGCCAGTGAGCGCGCGATCTACGTGCAGATCATGGATGAGGTGAAACGGGCAATGGTGACGGACGCGCTGGCACCACACGAGGCGCTGCCGTCGGTACGGCAGCTGGCGAGCGAGTTGAAGGTGAATCCGAACACGGTGAAGCAGGCCTACCGCGAGCTGGAGCACGAGGGTCTGGTCTACACGGAGCGAGGGCGGGGGACGTTCGTGTCGGCGTGGGACGGGCGGAGGCGGGATCGTGAGCGGGCGGGGCTGGTCCGGTCGCTGGCGGGTCGCGCGGTTCAGGAGGCCATCAGGCACGGGATCTCACCGGCGGAGCTGGCGGAGGCGATGCGGCAGCTCGCGGATGAGGCGGAAAGGGAGGGTGTGGCATGAGCAGTAGATCGATTCCAGGCGTGATCGAGGGCAGGCTTTCGGTGAGCACGTCGAAGGTGCGGAAGAGGTGGGGTCGCCGTGTCGCTCTGGACGGGGCGACACTCACGGTGCCGGAGGGGTCGGCGTATGTGCTGGTCGGTCCGAACGGGGCGGGGAAGACGACGCTGATGCGGGTGCTGCTGGACCTGGTCCGAGCCGATGAAGGGACAGCGACGGTGTCGGGTCGGGATTCGGTGCGCGACGGTGCGGCGGTCCGGGCTCTTTGCGGGTGGCTTCCGGAGCGGGAGGACGCCGGATACGGGTGGATGCGGGTTCAGGACCTGTTGTCGCACCATGCGGCGTACCGGCCGGCGTGGAACGCGGGCTATGCGGACAGGCTTCTGGACCGGCTGGGCGTTCGTGACCACACGCGGTTCGGCAAGCTGTCGAAAGGCGAGGCTCGGCGGGTGCAGCTTGTGATGGCGCTTGCGCACTGTCCGCCGGTGCTGTTGCTGGACGAGCCGACTGACGGGTTGGATCCGCTGATGCGGGAGCAGGCGCTGGAGGTTCTGACGGATCACCTGGCGACGTACCAGACGACGCTGCTGGTCTCGACGCATCGGGTCGCGGAGGTCGAGGGTCTGGGCGACCACCTCGGCGTTCTCCGCGAGGGGCGTCTCGAGGCTCAGCTCGACCGGGAGACGATGCGCGCTCGGCTGTGCCGGTACACGATCGGCGTTCCGGAGGGTTGGTCCGGCGCGCCGGCTCTCAACGGCGATGTGGTGCGGCGGTCCGGGGGCGGGAGGGAGATGGCATGGACGGTCTGGGGCACGCGGCAGGAGGTAATCGGCCGTCTGAGCGGGGCGGGCGCGGAGGTCCGGGACGTGGCGCCTGTGACGCTCGAGGAGGCGGCGGTCTCGCTTCTGGCTCTGCCCGGCGCGGACCGACGGGCGGGGGGGGGCAGGGTTCAGGGTGTTCAGGAGACGAATGGAGGCCGGAAATGATCGAATCGACTGCGCATGCGCCGGTTCAGGACGGATTGCTGACGAGTCGGTCGCCCGGCTTCTCGACGGCGGTCCGCCAGCAGGTGTTGTTTCTTTGGGCGACACGGCGGCCGCACGTTCTTCTTGCCGGACTGATCACCGTGCTCGCGCTGGCCGGCTGGCTACCGGGTCCGTTGACGCGGGTTCTGTCCGCGTGGCTGGTCTGGCTGGTCGTCGTTGGGCCGGTGTGGGCGCTTGCGGTGTGGCATGACGAGCCACCGCGTCGCAGGCAGTACCTGTGGTCGCAGCCGGTGAGCCGGTCCACGCAGACGCTGGCGCGCGTCACTGCGGGCATGCTGTGGCTGCTGGGAGCGTACGCTCTCACGCTTGCCGCGGGCGCTGCGGTGGCGGTGTTCTCGGGTCAGCAGGCGCAGCTGGCAGCTATCAGCGGCGGGGCCTGGCTCAACCTCCTGAGCGCTCCGGTTCTCGGTTACCTAGCGGTCTCGTGTCTGGCGGTAGCCAGCGACTATCCGCTTCGCTGGCTGCTCGGCCTGCTACTGGTCCCGACACTCGTGATCGCGGTGGTCGGCGAGTGGCTGGGGATCACGGATTCACTGGCTCCGCTGCTCGACCGGATCGGGGCGTTCAGTCCGACGAGTGCGGTGCTCGGTCCGGCCGTCGTCGACATTCAGCGAGTGGTGCTCGAGCTGACAGGGGAGACGCCCCGCATGCATTTCACGGGCGACACGTCCTTCTGGTGGCTTGCTCTGATACTCTGGACCCTCGTTCTGGCGGGACTCCTCGAACTCCTTGCCCGTCTACACCCGGACCGGCTTCCTCCGTGGCGCTCGGGCGGGTGGAGCGGGCGGCACCCTGTGGCGAGGTGGACCGCCGCCGGCCTCCCGTTCATTGTCGTGACGACACTCGTAGTCCAGGCCGTGGATGCGAAAGGCGGTGGTGCGGCGGCGGGACTTGACGTCGCGTTCGACAGTGCCGGCGTCAGAGTCGTTCGCAGCAGCCGCTCCGGCGCGTGGACTCCCGGGGCCGCGTGGACGCTCGTCGAGGATCTGCGGCTGGGAATCGGCTCGGGCGGCAACCGGCCGGAACTCGAGTTCGGAGACATCGCGGGGATCGACGCCGGTGCAGACGGGACGATCTACGTTCTGGATCGGTCGACAAGCACCGTCCGGGTATTCGGGTCCGACGGCAATCCGGTCGGGTCACTCGGCGGTCGGGGCAGGGGCCCCGGTGAGCTCAGTCCGCGGGCCGGTCCCATTCTCCTGATGTCAGGCGACACCGTCCTGGTTTCCGATCCGGCGCTCGGCCGGGCGGTTCTCTTCACGAAGGATGGGCACGCAGGTTCATTTCCGCTTTCACGTGCAGAAGGTCTGCCGCTCCGCTGGATGCGGATGCCGGATGGAATGATCGTCGAGCACGTGGTCGCCCTGGACCAGTCGGGCCCGGCGACAGAGCGCCGAACCTGGCATCTGCTTCTCCTGCGCGCGGCCTCGGGCGAGATCGTGGACACCATCGCCAGGCGGGAAGCGAGTGGGAGCCGTGCATTCTCCGGCGGCGCTCCCACGCTGACGCTCTTCGCGGGCGAGCCGGTCTGGACCGTCGATGACGCTGGGCGGCTCATCGGCGGTGACCCGCGCTCCTGGAGCCTGTCAGTCCGCGATCGTTCCGGTTTGCTGACGGAATCCTGGACGCGGGAGGTTCCAGCTCGACCGGTCACGGATGGGGACCGTGACCGTGCGCTCGGCCTGCTCGAGGCCGGACTCCGCCGCGACGGACTTCCGGGACCACAGATCGAGTTGCTTGCGAAGGCCGTCCGCTTCGCAGATCAATGGCCCGCGTTCGCGGACGTGCTTGGCGGGCCCGACGGAACCGTCTGGGTCCAGCGTGTGAGCCCGCCGCAGGATCTCCACGTTGCCACGGGTGCGATCGGATTCGATATCGGAGCGCGTACGTGGGATGTCTTCGATGCCGGCGGCCGTTTCCTCGGGTCCGTGACAACGCCGCCGGATTTCGACGCCATCGCGTTCCGCAACGATCGTCTGTTCGGCATACAGAGGGACAGCCTCGGCGTCCAGTACGTCCTGCGTTTGCGTGTCGTGAAGCAGTAGCGCAACGACGTGTGGTGCGGCTGCCCGGCGTTGGCCCGCCCGGTAGCATGATGCCACGGTGGCTTGCATTTCCGGCACTGTGCCGAGTATCCTGCGATTCGCAGCTCAGCTCAGACGTGAACCTGATTCCGAGCGGATTCGTGATGCGAGCGTATTCGATGGTCTGGTGTGTCACGATGTCCGTAGCGCTGCTGGTCGGCTGCGTGGCCGGACCGCGCGGCACGACACAGGCAACGCGGACAGTGGACAGCAGTGCGGTCGGTGACTTCGATCGACTGGTCGAACTGGTCGAGGCGGTGCACCCCGATCCGTTCACCGCGTTTGGCGGTCCGGACAGCTTCGAAGCGGCTCGCGCGAGATTCAGGGCGCAGGCTGTCGATCTCAGGACTCCGGAAGAACTGCACAGCCTGGCTCAGCGATTCCTCGCCACTCTGCGGGACGGCCACACGAGCATGTCTGCGTTGTCCGACGGGCCGGTCGAAACGAGCGGATGGGCTCCACTCTCGCTTGGAATCGCTTCGGACGGAATGTTCGTTCGCAATACAGTCCCGGAACTTGGTGACTGGATTGGCGGCCGCCTGCTTGCCGTGAATGACCTGCCATTGGCTGCCGTTCTCGATTCCTTGTCTCTGCGTACACCCGTCGAGAACGGATTCGGGGCAATGGAACAGCTGCGCCGTCTGCTCGATCGCAGACGGAGTGACTGGCCTCCCGTCCTGACGCGGCACTCGCCGGTACGGTTGAGGGTCGAGGCCGTTACCGGAGACACAGTCGTTCATGATCTGAAATATCGTGATCACCGTGTCGATCCGGATGAGCGGAACGCAACATCGGACCTCACCGGTGACAATGATCTGCTGTACGGCCGGATCCTCGATCGAGGCGGCGTGCGGGCCGGCTATTTCCGGTGGAACGCGATTGTGAGCCGGGAGGTGGCGGACGAGGCCTACAGACGCGCTCCGGCAACGTCGAAAGGCACGTTCGACTGGGTTTTCTCGTATCTGCCGGGCGTCGAGAGGACGAGTGATCCCGAGCGGGATCTGGCGCTCATGCCATCGCTGTACGCGCGGTTCGCCGATCTTCTCGAAGAGATGGACAGACAGGATGTGCGCTTCCTGATCATCGATCTGCGGAAGAACGGTGGAGGCATGACGCCGCTCGTATACACACTGCTGTACATGATGTACGGTGATGCGGTGATCGAGAGTCGGATCGAGGCTCGATACGACGTCCGGCTTTCCCCACTGTATCTGTCGAAGATCGGTGTCAGCGACATCGACGAATACAACAGCCGCCACGGAACGCACATGGCCATTGGCGACTTTCGCCGGGGCTTTCTGTTCCGCAACGATCGGTCATTGTCACTGAAAGAACGGCGGAACGCGGAGTGGCTGACTTTCGCCGACTATGGGCGGGAGTACTTCGAGCGAGCGCAACCCGTGCTCGCCGAGCCACCCGTCGTGATCGTGCTCACATCACCGAGCACGTTCAGCGCGGCGTTCCATTTCACGTATTTCCTCAGTGAAGTCGGCCATGCCGTCACTGTCGGCGTGACGCCGCGTCAGGCTCCGAACGCGTTCATGGAGGCGACGCCATTCACTCTGCCGTGGTCAGGTCTCAAGGGAAGCATCTCGAACGCCGTCCAGATCCTCTATCCGGCTGGAGAGGCCCGGTCTCGTGAATTCACGCCGGACTATCCGATGACGCAGCTCGACTTCGCGAAGTACGACTACGGGCCGGACGCGGAAGTACTGTACGCACTCGACCTCATTGCGAGCGGACGTTTCGGTGCGGGCGGCAGAGAGAGCAGGTGACCACGGCTCCTCTGTCGCCGCCCGCTCGTGGTGTGGACCCGGACAACCGGCGTCGTGGCCAGCCGCGACATGGCCCGGATCGGTCTGCTATCCGCCTGCATTGCCTGGGCCGACATGAACATGGGCGGTGCGCAACTGATAGATGCCCGTTCTCGCATCAGCCCAGACCAGCCTGAAGTCGCGTCCGCCGACAGACACCATTCCGAAATAGTCGCCGCCGCCCGGCCAGCGCCATCCGGCGTCACGATTGGCGTCCGCGTAGGGACACGATGGCTCGGTCGACACTCTGACCGCGGGCAGGAAGGACCTGCCGGCATCGACCGATGCGGCAAAGTAGATCTCGTGGCACTGATGGAAGGAGGAGCGGCGGCCGTCGTACCATGCCACACCGAGGATGCCATCGTCGCTCACGGCGACAGCCGGCGTCTTCGTGCACGGGTTGCGGATTCCCTCATGGCCGATGCGGATGGGCACGGACCATGTTTCGCCACGTGTGGCGGAAGTCGTGACGAGGATGTCCTCGAAGTCCTGGGCTTCGCAGGCAAGGTGGAGTCGGTCGCGGTCGGGTCCGGCGGAATGGTCGACGGCCAGGGTCGGCCATGATGCCGGTCTCGATCGCGTGCACGACTCCGTGACGAACATCGGCTCGGAAAATGACGCGCCGGTGTCCGTGGAGGCCATGATCCAGACCCGCTTGCGCTCGAGGCGCCGCCCGTCCTTCGTGTCGTGATCGATGAACGGTACGACGAGCGTGCCATCGGACAGCACGCCCGGGGTGAGGGCTTCCGCGCTGAGATTGCCGGGGACGACGTACGTTGTCGGGCCGAAGCTGCGGCCGCCGTCCGCGGAGCGGGCGACCGTGAGGGTGAACTCGACGCCGGCGGGTCCCTCGCCGGCCGTTCGCCGCGGCATGGCGGACACGAGCCAGAGACTTCCCGAACCGGAGCCGTTGCCCGGATCGACGGCCAGTGAGGGATGGTCGTAAGGCCCGGGCTGGACGACCGGGTTGCCAGACCATGTTCTGCCGCCATCGATCGATCGCCAGAGGGCCACGCCCGGCTGGTTGCCACCCTGATTGCCGAGTGCCGAGAAGACGCCGCTTCCGTCCGCGTTGATCGCGACCCATGGATCGCCGCACTGCTCGAGAGGAATGTCGTTGCGCACCCAGCTGGCGCCGGCATCGAAGCTCGCCCAGACCGAGCACGAACTGGCGAAGCCGTTCCCGGCTGGGGGCGCGACTGCCACGGCCGCGACGAGCAGGTGATCGTGATCGTGTGGATCGACGGCCAGCTGCGGTTCCACCAGTGGCAGTTCCGGGCCGGTCGTGCTGACCAGCCGGTCAGCGCCGACATGAATGCCGGTACCGCCCTGTCCTGCCGATGAGGGCATCGGCCACATTGCGGTGGTACCGAGCAACACGCCAGCCGTCACCATTCGCCTTTGCAACGGTGTCACATGCGTCTCCGTGTCGGAAGTCTCGATGCGGGCCGTGGAGCCAGCCGTCAGTCCGCCAGGCTACTCGGCGCTCAGCGCGTTGCGCCGCCGAGTGAGGCTGTTACGTTCCCTCCGGCGTCCAGTGTCTCCACGACGGGAGTGCCGGTCGAGTCGACCTCCATCCGGATCCGGATCCTTCCGTCACGGTCCATGAGGCGAAGGTAGGAGCGACCTTCACCGGGTAGCAGACCGAAGCCGAATCGCTGCGGGCCGGTCTGTCCGACCCGGGCGTCCGCGGCTGGCGGTTCCATGATTGCGAACGTGATGTCTTCGTCGATGCGGGTGAGGCACACAGCTTCGGCCGTTCTGTGGTCGAAGCACAGGATCATGGCTCGCCGGTCTTCGGGCATCGTTCCGAACCCGCCCATCTCATTGCCCTGATCATCCAGAAACTGGAGACCCGTGACGACGCTGGAACGCGGAAAGACCTGACCGCTCACCTGAGGGTCCGGCATCGCGCCGGTCAGACGAACGACCGGCTGATCGGTGCCCGGCAGCGAGAACGTGATGTCGCCCGGGGACGGAGTCCGGGCGTCACGAGCGAGGATCCAGCCGACAGCCACGGTGATCAGGATACGCCAGACGATCAACGCCGTCTTCGGAATGCCTGAAGAACCTCTCCTGGCGGCTGGTGTCGATGTCTCGGCACTTCCCATGTCGTCGTCGCTCCGCGTGTTGAGGTGGTCCGGACGCCGGTGGATTCGCCCCTGGCATCCGCTGCCTGTGGCTGGCGCGGGTGGGCCCGGCTGTGTCCGGAAGGGCCCCGCCTGCCAGCCTCCTTCGCTCAACCTGGTCTGGTGACCTGCGACGGACAAGCTGTCAATCGGACGCGTCTGCCCGTTTCCAGGCTGCTTCCTCGCACTCGATCCGAAGCCCGTGGTTGATCGTGGTCGATCGGATCTGCGCGGGGTCGGGCGCCTTGGGTCCGGCGCCGAGCGCAGTGGGTGACGGCCGCCCGCCCACTCCATACCGCGGTTCACCTGCCTGTCCAGCGATTCACCCATCCGCATCTTGATCGGACACGCCGCCGCCATGAACTCTCAGCCTCGCGCGAACGTGATCCGCTCTGACGGTGTGCCGGCAGCCCGGCGCGCAAGCGCTCGAAGGCGAAACCGGTTCCGTGAATTCTGATTCCGACGTGGAGGCTTGGCGCATGAAATCCAGGCAGACAGGACTGTTGTTGCTGGCGGCGGTTCTCGGCTCGATGCCGGCGAGGCTGCCCGCGCAGGCGGCGCCATCCGAGCGGTGCGAGGCGGTTCAGGGAGAGGATGCGCACGCCTGGCTCGGCCGGGCAATGTCGTTCGCCGGGATCGATGGCGGAGGTGGCGACCCACTGCATCTCACCTTCACGAACGCGGTGACGCAGGACTATCAGTCGGAGCGCAGCTATCCACCGTTCTTCGCGTTCTTCGTATCGGGCGACCTGTGGGTCGTGCCCGCGAGTGGTGTGGAGCGAACGAGTCAGAGTTTCCTCACGCCGTTCGGGCGCTCGCCCTCGTCGGTAAGCCTCTCATCGGCCCGTTCGACCTGGCTCCAGCGTGGTGACTCGCTGGTCGCGGCGCCTCAGAATCATCCCTTCACGTCGCAGTCGCGCGGGCTCGACGCATGGGCGGTCCTGTCGGACTGGTGGAATGCCCGCGATGTCCGAGTAGCGGGCCGCTGCTTCTACCGCGACTACTGGAGGACGACGCTCGAGCGGGACGGACTGTACGGCAGGGAGCGGCTTTACCTGCAGATGCAGACGGGATTGCCGGTCAAGCTCGAGAGGTACGAGTATGATCCGTTCGCATTGTGGGGACTGCAGCGCGTCGAGTACGTCTACTCGATCTGGTTCGACATGCCCGGGAACCGACTGTATCCCACGACGACGTTCCGGCTGGCGGATGGTGCGATCCAGACGACACGGACGAGCGCGCCGCTTCCACCGGACACCCTGCCGCTCCTCACCTTTGCGCTGCCGGCCGGTGCGCCCGACATGTCGGCGAGCCTGAGCGATGGGCCGACCGATGCGCCGCCGGACACGGTTCGCGTCGGTGACCACACGTTCCTGCTGCACGCGCCGTACTATACCAACGCCATCACACTGGCACGCGACACGGTGTTCATCCTGGATGCGCAGTACCCGGGCGATGTGCGGGCTCGGGCCGATTCGACGTGGATCGCGAAGCTGCTGCCCGGTCAGCATCCGGTGGTGCTCGTGGTCTCGGATCTCGCCTGGCCGCACATTGCCGGCGTCCGATTCTGGGTGGCACGTGGGGCTACAGTCGTTTCGCACCGTTCGTCCGAGGCATTTCTGCGCCGAGTGGTCGATCACCGCTGGGTCGAGCCAGATGCGCTGGAACGGGCTCGCGGGCGTGTATCAATGCACTTCGTTCCCGTCGATACGGCACTGTCGCTCGGGGGTGGAGCGGTCCGCGTGCGGGCGATTGATGGCATGGGCAGTGAGACGGCGCTGATGACGTACCTGCCCGGCGACGCGTTCCTGTTCGCGGGCGATTTCATCCAGACCGTGGCTGCACCTTCGACCTATGCGACCGAGGTGTGGAACGCGGTCCGGCGGGCCGGGTTCCTGCCGCGTCGCACAGCTGCCATGCACCTGCCTCTCACCGAGTGGTCGGTCGTTGACAGCCTGGTCGAGTCATCCGGCGGGCGGCAACACTGAGAACGCGGCAGGATCGCGTCTGCCTTCAGCATGAGGACCGGTCGGGATGATGGGGACCGGTCGTCGCGGTCGCGACGAGGGTCGGGGCCGTGATGAGTGGAAAGCGGGACCGTGACGATGGGTCGAGTCGTCGGGGCTTTTCGCGAGGACACGGATGGCGCAGACTTCGGGCATGAACTTCGAGGGCGCCGGGACGGATCATATCGAGCGACCCAGGTCGCGCGGACTGCTGGTTGGCGCCGTGCTCGGGTTGGCCACGGTGCTCGTGCTGATCACGGGCGTGCAGCGTTACGTCGCCGCCACCGTCGAAGGCGAGCGGCCCGGGCTCGTGCAACTGCTCGTGCCGTCCGCGATCACGTGGTACTTCTGGGCGGCCTGGACACCCGTGATATTCCTGCTTGGCCGCCGGTTCCGCCTGGCCGGCCGCCGCTGGCGACGCACGCTGCCGATCCACCTGCTGGCCGCAGCACTGCTCGCCGTCGTGCATACCGCTGTCGTCGTCTGGACCGAACGGACATTCAGTATCAACCCGGAACTGCGCAGCACGCCGTACTTCCTGATGCTCCGCAGCTACGTGCTCTTCCAGTTCCAGCTCGAGTTGCCGGCCTACTTCGCGATCCTCGGCGCGCGTTCTGCACTCGACTACTATCAGCGGTACCGTGAGCGCGCCGCGGCCGCTGCCCAGCTCGAGGCGCAGCTCGCGCAGGCCCAGCTGCTTGCTCTGAAGATGCAGTTGCATCCTCATTTTCTCTTCAACACGCTGCACGCCATCGGCGTCCTGGTCGAAAGCGATGCCCGAGCCGCTCGACACATGGTTGCGACACTCGGCGATCTGCTGCGCCTGACGCTGGCCGATGCGACAACGCAGATTGTCCCGCTCGAGCGCGAATTGCAGTTCCTGCGTCTATATCTCGAGATCGAACAGACACGCTTCCACGATCGACTCCGGGTCCGCTTCGACGTCGATGACGACACCTTGAAGGCGAATGTTCCCAACTTCATCCTCCAGCCGATCGTCGAGAATGCCGTGCGCTACGGCATCGCGCCGCGTAGCGATCCCGGTGTCATCGAGATCGCGGCGCGGCGTACCGCGAACGGTGTCGAGCTCGAGGTCTGGAACGATGGGCCTCGGTTGAAGCCCGGTCCCGCCGGCCATCCTGTCGAGGGTGTGGGGCTGGCGACGACCCGACAACGGTTGCACAAGTTGTACGGTGACCCCGCGTCGCTCGCGATCGCCAATGCGGAACGCGGTGGTGTCAGCGTCCGCCTGAGGATCCCCGTCAGCCGGAGCGATGGCAGAGTTCCGGCAATGGTGTGAGCATGCTTCGCGTGATCGTTGCCGATGATGAACCGCTGGTCCGATCGGACATCCGTGGGCTGCTCGCCGATGAGCCGGGTGTCGAAGTCATTGCGGAAGCGAGAAACGGGCGCGAGGCCCTGACACTGATCGAGAAGCACGCGCCGGACATCGTTCTTCTCGACGTACAGATGCCCGAGCTGAGCGGTTTCGACGTGCTCGAGGTCCTGGATCCGGATCGTCGCCCGGTCATCGTGTTCATCACCGCCTTCGACCAGTACGCAGTTCGCGCATTCGACGAACACGCGGTCGACTACCTGCTGAAGCCATTCGACCGCGAGCGTTTTCTGCTCGCCCTTTCCCGCGTCCGCGAGAGGCTGCGCAGTGCCGAGGTCGGCGTGGCCGAACGTGACCCGGCCGCACTTGCCCGATTGCTATCGACCGGGTCCTCTCGCCTGAGACGCTTCGCGGTCCGGACCCGCAACCGGATCCGCTACGTGCCCGTCGAGCAGGTGGACTGGATACAGGCGGCCGACAACTACGTCAGGATACACGTCGAAGGGTCCCGCCATCTCGTGCGGACCACCATGAAACAGCTGGAGGAAGCGCTTGATCCCGGCCAGTTCGCGCGCCTGCACCGGTCGGCGATCGTGAACCTCTCGCGCGTACACGAACTGAAGCCGCTGCCGAACGGCGAGTACACCGTGTTCCTGACGACCGGTGATCGACTGACGCTCAGCCGCGGCTACCGCGACGCGTTCCTGCGGTGCATGGAGTCCAGTCCGTAGGCCCCACGACTCCGGTGAACCGAGCCCTGACCAGTCCGTCGGAGCGATTCCATCGGCGGACTTGTCACTGCCGGATCGTTCGTCAGATGGTTGCCAGCCACGAACGCGAGCGGCGGAAGCTGAACCGGGGGACCGAACGATCTGGAGCGGCTGAAAGCCGCCGGGGCACAGCTATGGTACCCAGCGATCTGCCATCGGGCCGGAACACATCATGGAGTGTTGGAGGCGCAGTGCGGGTGGAGTCCCCATCTGAAGAAATCGCGCCGCCGGTTTCACCGATGATGTGATGCCGGATCCACAGGTAGCCTGGGTCATCGACCATCATCGAGTTGAATGCGGGAAGTGTTTCGGGCAGCGGCACCTGTTAGAATTCGGCGCGCAGCCGCCTCCGGAAGTCGGCCTGTTCGATTCGGTCGAGACGGCGGTCACGTTCATCACGGACCATCGCGTCCGTGAGTCGGACCGGATCGTTCGCAAGGCGTACGATCATCCTGGTCCGGTCGTCATGGCTCAACTTCTCGATCTGATACTGTTCGTTGCTGCCGACCCATATCACCGTAGCCGTCGCGGCGAAGCAAGTCGAGTGCGGAAACAGCGGAACCAGCACCGACACACTGTGATCGACGACTTTCACCCACGTCTCACTGCCCGGCCACGCACCGAGACTGTCGGGTGGAGAACCGTCGGCCGGGAATCGGAAGGCGGCGAAGTCGGGGCGGAAGAATCCGCTCGGCGAGTTGATTCCGTAGCCCGGCCCGCTTACGACGAACAGGTTGCCGTCGGAGTAGCAGCCGGATGCTGCGGATCGCGTAGAAGGTGTGCATTGAATCCGACTCGGCGCCGCCATGTCAAGGGTGGGCTCGGCGGAGATCGTCCACTGCGGCCCATCCGGCCACTCGGGGGACCGGTTGGTCACGATCATGATGCCGGCGCCGTCCGTGGTGGTCCAGCCGTTGGCCGAGGAGCTTTCACTCGCGCATGCGACCGCCATGAGGGAAACCGCAAGCGCCGCAAGGGCATTGGTAGTCGTACCAGCCAGTGTCCCGGTTCGCGGCCGTGAGATGATGGTGCACCCTCCTGTGGATTGCAGTGCGGATGCTCCGCGGAACCCGATTGTCGATGCGCTCGCCGGCTCAGAAGCCGATTGCCAGTCCGAGTTGGAGCGTCAGCACGGCGATGTTCTCACGGATGACGCCTGTCGGCAGTGAAGTTGCGGGATCGGGAGCCCGCGCGAACTGGAGCGTCCCGGTGTCGAGTATCCGGCCGTCGAGTCGGAGTGTGAGCGGGTGTGCACCCCGGGCAAGGAGGACGCCCAGACCCGCGTGACCTCCCCAGGCGAATGCCGTCGAACTGCCCGTTTCCTCGGCGTTCGCGCCGCCGGCCCCCTCGACCGTCTTCCATGAGACGGTCGTGATGCCGGCCAGCGGGCCGGCATACGGTCGGAGCATGCCTCCGATCCGACCCTCGACCTGCGGGCCGGCCACGATGATGAGCAGGGCGTTCTCTCCTCGCGCGCCGGTAAGCGTGTCCTCGTCATCGGCCAGACCTCCGAGCGATGCGTCAATGCGAAACGCGAACCGTTGCCGTGCGTCCAGTGTCCGCTCCGCGAACAGCGCGGGGTTCAATGCGCCATCGAGGAAGTCACTCGCATCACCCACGAGCAGGTTGGCACTGACGGCGCCGCCGACCCGGTTCCTCGGTCCCTCCTGGGCCTGCGCGCGCCCGGCCGCCGCCAGCAGCAGCATCGGGTACAGGCATGTACGGATCTGCCGGAGTCGGCGGAACGCTCGATGATGATAGACTCCCACGGTCTCCTCCGGGGGGGAAGTTGCGAACGGCGTTCGCGCCGGATATCTACCGCAGGCCAAATCAATGAACAAGGGCTGGACCGGAGAGGGCGAGAGATGATCCGTGTCACCGGCTGCGACGGGCAGTGATGGCGAGCCCGCCGGGACCGCCCGGCGAAAGGCCATCACGCTCGACGAGCAGTGTGTTCGTCCGGGTGTTGTCGCGACCCGGCCTCGGGGCGGGCGCCGGCGCAGTCCTCGTCTGGCTGGTCTTCGCCATTGTCGCGGGTCCCGGTTTTCGCAGTCCGGCAGGCACAGCCGCCGTCCTGAATGCGGCGGCGCCGCTCGGCGTCCTTTCCGTAGCCGTCGCGCTGCTCATGATCGGTGGCGAGTTCGACCTGTCCGTGGGTTCGGTCATCGGGCTGGCCGGCATGGGCATCATGCTCCTCACGCGCCACTGGGGCTGGCCGCTGTGGCCGGCTATCGGAGTGACCGTACTGCTGTGCGCTGCGATCGGCTTCGTGAACGGCTGGCTGGTAGTGCGGACCGGACTGCCGTCCTTCATAGTGACACTCGGTACGCTGTTCGTGCTGCGCGGACTGACGATCGCGACGAGTCGTCTTTTCACCCGCAGAACTCAGCTCGGTGGTCTGGCCGACGTGCCGGGCTACGCCGTGGCGAGGACTCTGTTTGCGAGTGAACCGTTCGGCCTGTTCCGTGTCTCCGTCCTCTGGTGGCTCGGCGTGGTGGCCGCCGGGACCTGGGTACTGTTGCGAACAAGGACGGGCAACTGGATATGCGGCGCGGGCGGCAACGCCGATGCGGCTCGCCGTGCGGGTGTGCCCGTCGATCGGGTCCGGGTCGGTCTGTTCATGGCCACTGCGCTGGCCGCATGCCTGGTCGCGATCCTTCAGGTCGTCCGGTTCACGGGCGCCGATGCGCTGCGTGGCGAGCAGCAGGAGTTCCGCGCGATCATTGCCGTCGTGATCGGCGGCACATTGCTGACCGGCGGCCACGGCTCGGTCGTCGGCGCCGCTCTAGGTGCCCTGGTGTTCGGCATGGTGCAGCAGGGCATCGTGATCACCGGCGTCGACGCCGACTGGTTCCAGGTCTTTCTCGGCGTGATGCTCGTCATTGCGGTGCTGGGCAACAGCTGGATCCGGCGGAGCGTCGAGTGGAGCGCATGAGGCCACGGCCGCTGCTCGAGGTCGACCGGGTGTCGAAACGCTTCGGCCGGGTCGTCGCTCTCGAGGACGTATCCGTGCGGGCGGAAGCGAAACAGGTCACCTGCATCCTCGGCGACAACGGCGCGGGCAAGTCGACACTGATCGGCATCCTCTCCGGCGTCCACTCGCCGAGCACCGGCCGTTACTTCGTCGATGGCGTGGAGGTCCGATTCCGCGCTCCCCGCGATGCAATCGAACGCGGCATTGCGACCGTACATCAGGACCTCGCACTGATCCCGCTGATGTCGATCTGGCGCAACTTCTTCCTCGGATCCGAGCCGACGCGCGGGGCCGGGCCGTTCCGCCGTCTCGACATCGATCATTGCAGGAGCACCGCCATGGCTGCGCTGGCCGGCATCGGCGTGAACATCCGGGACCCGGATCAGCCGGTCGGTACGCTGTCAGGCGGCGAGCGTCAGTCCGTCGCGATCGCCCGCGCCATCCACTTCGGCGCACGCGTGCTGATCCTGGACGAGCCGACCGCTGCACTCGGCGTGCGACAGGCCGGCGCAGTCCTGCGTTACATTGACGCGACACGGGACCGTGGTCTCGGCGTGGTGTTCATCACCCACAACCCGCATCATGCCTGTGCCGTGGGCGATCGGTTCATCGTGCTGCGCCATGGCCGCGTGGATCGGGTGTTCCAGCGCGGAGAGGTGACGGCAGGGGAACTCGCCCGCCACATGTCTGCGGAAGCGGATACGGTTCCGCCGGTTGATTGACCCCGATGCCGCACTCAAATCACGTACCCGCCACGACGAGGTGAGGCTCATGCGAATGGCGATCGTCGCCGCCCTCACGCTGCTGCCGGCCGGCGCCCCCGGCGCGAGCCGCCCGCCCGCAACACGAAACGAATCCGCCGTCGCCGCCGGACCGCCGCGACTCGTCGTCGTCGTGGTCGTCGACCAGCTGCGCGCCGACTACATCGATCGGTTCCGTCCCTTCTTCGGCGAAGGTGGCTTCGAACGGTTCATCAAGGACGGAGCCCGCATGACCCGGGCTCGCTACAGGCATGGCATCACCGTGACCTGCGCGGGCCACGCCACGATCCTGACGGGCTCCAGTCCGGCCGTCAGCGGCATCATCGCCAACGAATGGTGGAACGCCGGACAGGGTCGGGTCGAGTACTGCGCCCGTGATGACGACTCTCCGCTGGTCGGCGTGCACGGACAGGGTCGTTCGCCGAAGAACCTGGTCGGCTCGACCGTCGGCGATGTACTGAGACTCTCGAACGGCGGTCGCAGTCACGTCATCGCCGTGTCCGGCAAGGACCGCTCCGCCATCATGCTCGGCGGCCGTGTCGCTGATGCCGCCTACTGGATGGAAGACACGCTCTTCGTCACTTCGAAATACTACCGCGACACGCTCCCGGAATGGGTTCGGAACTTCAATGCATCGGGGCAGGCCACCTCGTTCTTCGGCAGGACATGGGACCGCGTGCTGCCCCCCGCACAATACGCTGGGCAGGGACCGGATGACGCGCCATGGGAGCGTGACAAGGGCGGGATGGGGCGCGCATTCCCACACGTGCTCGGGTCCGCGGAGTCGACACCAGGCAAGCGCTATGTCGAGGCACTGGAATACTCGCCCTTCCAGAACGAACTCGTCGTCGATTTCGCAATCGAAGCCGTCCGGAACGAAGGGCTCGGAGGCGACAATGCGCCCGACATCCTGGCCGTCGGATTGTCAGCCAACGATCGCATCGGCCACGCATTCGGTCCCGACAGCCACGAAGTGCTCGACATGATGGTGAGGACCGACCGCCTGCTCGCCCGCTTCCTCGACTTCCTCGATCAGCAGGTCGGACTGGACAGCACGGTCGTGGTTCTGACCGCCGATCACGGCGTCGCGCCCGTCCCGGAATACGCGCAGTCGCGCCTCCCCGGACTCGGCGCACGACGCGTCCGGTCCCGCACGCTCACGGCCGTCGCCGAATCGACGCTCGTGCATCGCTTCGGGCCATCACCCGATCGCCGCTGGGTCGCCTTCCACGACGCGCCGTCCATCTATCTCAACGAAACCGCGCTCGAGCACAGCGACATCCCGGTCGACTCCGCTGCCGTACTCGTCGCCAACGCCATCGCCCGCGTCCCGGGCATCAACTCGGTCCGGACCCGCGCCGAACTCCTGCGGCTCAGACTCGATGGCGACACCTCGCCCGTCAGCCTGAGCTTCTTCCCCGGGCGAAGCGGTCACGTCGTCTACGTGCCCGACCCCTATGTGGTGGTGGAACCCGAACCGGATGGAACTACTCACGGAACACCCTGGAGCTACGACCAGTCGGTGCCCGTCCTCTTTCTCGGCAACCGCATTCGTGTCGGCAGCCATGATGACGAGGTCCATGTCGTCGACATCGCACCCACGCTTTCCGTCATCCTCGGCATCGACCGGCCCGCCGCTGCCACCGGGAAGGTCCTCACCGGGATACTCCGTTGACCGGACTCAGACGCCGGCCCATTCGCTGGCCGGACCGGCCAGCGACCCCGTGGCCTTCAACACGCCGTGCGCCGCGCTCACGCGATACCCGCCCGGCGTCGCGGGTGCGCTCCGCGCCGCGTCCTCCGCCACCTGCTCGAGCCACTCGCGCAGGTGGATTCGCTCCCGTTTCAGCGCCTCCTCCGACACCTCGACATCGAAGGCCGGGCCGCTCGACCGCAATACGCGCCACCGCCGGCCACCGCCCCCGCATCCGACCTCCTCCACCGCGCCAAACCGGCCGCGCAGCCAGCCGGCTACGAAAACGGACCCCGTCGACTCCGGAACCCCTCCCATCCTCAGACCACCGCCTGACGTAGATTCTCCAGCAGCTCCGCCAGGTCCGATTCGTCCATCGTCGTCACCGCCTGCTCGATCGGCCCGCTGATCCGCTCTCCCGTCGCCAAGTGCACGAACGTCACCCAGGGTACCGCACGACGAGTCCCGTTTACGGCGATCGCCTGGAACGCGACCCACATCCGGCCCTTGCGGTCCGCGAAATCCCTGACTGTGCTTTCCAGATGCATCTCCCGTGTCCTGGCAAGTTGTCCGTATCCAAATCTGTACAGTGACGGTATGTCGCGGATGGGTAGAGATCACCTAAGGAAAAGTCCTACGTAGATGTACGGAATGCTGGCCCCGATGGCGCGTGGCTTGCGCGCTCGGGATGCGGGTGGTGGTGGGGCTGGCCGCTGCCGAGCGGCGCGGGCGGGGTGAATTGCCCGCGGGCGCTGCGCGCGCGTATGTTGCGGTGGAGTTATCGGGCCGCCCGGTGCAGCGATCCAGCGGCCCGCTCGCATTCCGCCGTGTGTCGAGCCGACCCCCGGTGACGTCATGTGATCTGGTTCCGCTTTCCGAGGTCAGTCCGTGTTCTGCAGGATCAGCGTCATCAGGAAGACAACCGTGACAGGGGTTCGGTTCAGGCGGTCGGCGGTACAGGCGGTGGCCGTGCTGGGCATGGTGTCGTGTCCGGTCGGTGTGCGTGGACAGGCGACGGATCAGCCGGAGCTGAAGCGCGCGATCGCTGCCTACGACGCGGGCGAGCTCCAGCAGGCGACGTCGTTGTTGAACGCGGCGCCGGCGCTTCTGGGTCGGCACGATTCAGCGATCCGGAGTCTGTACTCGGGGCTGATCCAGTTTGCGCTGGGGGACCGCAACCGGGCGCGGCAGTCGTTCGCGCAGGCGGTCCGGGCGGAGCCGTCGTTGCGGCTGGATCCGGCGGTTCATTCGCCTGGGCGTGTTGCGGCGTTCGACGAAGCCCGCGCGGAGGTCGTCGAGGAGTTCCGGGCGGCGGCGGTCGCGGAGGACCGGGACGGCGATGCGGTCTCGGCACTGGCGGCGTGGCGGGTCGTTCTGGTGGTTTCGTCGGGTGACGAGCAGGCGGCGGGCCGGATCGCGACGATCGAGCAGAATCTTCGGGCGGCGGAGTCGAAGCGGGATGTGGAACGGCGGGAGACGGTGTCCGAGCCGGACAGCGCGCGGCCGTCGCCGGCCTCGCCTGCGGAGAAGGGCGATCGGCCGGCGGAGCCGCGACTGAAGCCCGGACAGGCGCTGGCGATGGGATTGGTGGTTCCGGGGTTGGGGCAGTTCTATACGGGTCATGCCCTGCGAGGCGTGGTTGTGCTGGGCGTGGTTGGTGGTGCGGTGGCGGCGGGTATGCTGAGCGAGCGGCTCGAAGTGGAGTGCGGCAGTGTTCCGGTAAACGACGAGTGTCCACCCGGCGACGTCCTGGATCGGCAGACGCGGAGGCCGTATCTGGTTCCGTCGATCGCGGCGGCGGCGGGCGTCGCGCTGGTGGCTGCGATCGAAGCGTTCGTCGGAGCGCGCAACTCGAATGCGGACCGGAAGGCGGCAGCCGACGATTCCGGTGGAACAGGACTCCGTGTTCTGCGCCCAGCGATGACGGTGGGTCGGCGAGTGGAAGCGAACCTGGTGCGTCTGAGGTTCCGTTGACGGAGCGACATCGCGGGAGCCGGGGTGGGCGTCGAGCCGGAGTGGCCGGCGTTGCGGCGATCGTCGCACTGCTGTCGTGCAAGGAGATTCAGGTCACGGCAGTGGACGTGTCGACGGTGACGGTGAGTGCGCCGACGACGCGGCTGGATGTCGGTCAGTCGGCGCAGTTCATTGCGCGGGTCGAGGATCGTGCGGGTCGCCAGCTGCATCGAGAAGTCGTGTGGTCGAGCAGCGCGCAGACGGTGGCGAGCGTGTCGGTGGACGGCACGGTGACGGGTCGGTCGAACGGAACGGCGATGATCACGGCTGTGGTCGAGGGACGCTCGGACGCGGTCGAGATCACGGTCGGAGACGAGCCGGTCGCGAGTGTCGAGGTGCAGCCGACACTGGCGTCGCTGCAGGTGGGTGAGACGTTGCAGTTGCGCGCGATTCCGCGCGCTGTTGACGGCACAGAGCTGACCGGCCGGCCGGTGACGTGGGCGTCATCGGATGCAGGCGTCGCCGAAGTCGGTGTGAACGGGCTGGTCACCGCGCGTGCCGTGGGAAGCGCGACGGTGATCGCTACCGCCGAGGGAATGCGCGGCCAGGCGGAGATCTCGGTCAATGCATCGCTCATGACGGTGTCGAGCGTGAGCATCGACCCGGTATCGGCATCGGTCGCGGCGGGCGATTCCGTGAGACTGACGGCCACTGCCCGGGCGTCGGATGGCAGTGTGATCGCCGGACGGCAGGCCGAATGGACGTCGGACAACACCGTGGTCGCGGGCGTCGGAGCGAACGGCGTCGTGCACGGCAATACGATCGGCAGGGCCACGATCACGGGGACGATCGATGGCGTGTCCGGCAATGCCTCGGTCGAGGTTACGCAGGCGGTCGCGACGAGTCTCACGGTCTCGCCGCCGTCGGTGACCGTCACGATCGGCGGCACCGTCCAGCTGGCGGCGACGGTCCATGCTTCGGACGGCAGCGTCATGACCGGTCTGCCGATCACGTGGCAGACGGATGACCCTGTCGTCGCGAACGTGACAAGCGTCGGTCTGGTGACCGGCAAGGCGGTGGGCACGGCCACCGTCACTGCGTCAGCGCGTGGGGTGTCCGGCACGGCGATGGTGTTCGTCGTGATCCAGCCCGTGGCGAGGCTGAGCATCACGCCACAGACCCCGGGCGTGCTGGTGGGGGATTCGGTGCTGCTGGACTCGAATCCCATCGACAGCAACGGCATCCCGCTGAGTGGCCGGCTGATCACGTGGAGCACGGGTGATGCGTCGATCGCCAGCGCAGCCGCCACCAACCCGAACAGGCAGCAAGCCTGGATCCACGGGGTGAGTGCCGGCGCGACCTACGTGTATGCGATGTCCGGCATACGTCGCGATTCGACTCTCGTGACCGTGCTGCCACGGGCGAATCTGGTCGTGACCAAGACGGCGGCCATCACACAGGCCAGAGCCGGTGAGACAATCGCGTTCACGCTGACGGTCTCGAACGCCGGCCCGAGCGCCGCGGCCGGTGTGGTTCTTAGCGACACATTGCCGGCCAACGCGAAGTTCATCGACGCGACCGGCGCTCCTTCACAGTCGGGCAATGCGCTCGAGTGGCCGGCGATCGCGAGCCTCGCGGCCGGCGATTCCCGATCCTTCACGGTGAATCTGGAAGCGCCTTCGACCGGCGAGGTGATCAACATCGGCGCCGCGGTGTCGGCCACTCCTGAAGTCGATCCCACGAACAATCGTGCAATCGCGACCGTCACCGTAGCGGCGCCGGACCTGTCCGTCATGAAGACCGCATCGGCCGCGATCGTCCAGGCCGGTGACATCATCACGTACACGATCGACGTGCTGAATCACGGTCCCGGTCCCGCCACGGCCATTACGGTCGCCGATACACTGCCGGCCAACGCGACTTTCCTGGACGCGATTCCGGCGCAGACGCCGGCCGGCAACATCCTCACCTGGCAGGTTCCGTCGCTCGACGAGAACGCTTCGGCGCAGTTCACCATTCGCGTGACCGCACCGGCCAACGGCGCGGTCCGCAACGTGGCGACGGCGCTCGCATCGAGCGGTGAGGCCGTGCCGGCGGACAACGTGTCGGAGGTCACGGTCGGCGTGAACGCGCTGGCCGACCTCGATGTCATGAAGACGGCCTCCGTCGCGACCATCGATGCGCTCGGCACGATCGACTACTTCATCACGGTGAAGAACATCGGACTGAGCGCAGCCGCGGATGTCGTCGTGACCGACGCGCTGCCGGCCAATGCGCTATTCGTGGACGCCAGTGGCACTCCGACGATTGGAGGCGGGATGTTGACGTGGACCGCGGTGTCGATCGCGCCGGCCGATTCGGTGCGCTACACGGTCCGGGTCACGGCGCCCGAGAAGGGCACGGTCACGAACGCCGCATCCGCGACGACGACGACCGGCGAGGCGAGTCAGGCGAACAACAGCGACACGGCGCCGACCACCGTGAATGGGGCGAACCTCCGTGTCGTGAACGCGGGTCCCGCGCAGGCGGCGCCGGGTGATCCGGTCACATGGACCATCCAGGCCACGAACAACGGCCCGGGCCGCGCCGACGACGTGGTGATCTCGGACATGCTGCCTGCCGGCGTGACGTTCGTCAGTGCGACGGGCGGCATCACGCCGGACGCGAACGGCGTGCTGACGTGGCCGGCGCTGGCGAGCCTGGCCAACGGCGCGTCGACCGGCACGTATACGGTTCAGGTCACCGCCGGCTCGACCGGACCGATGGTGAACACGGCGGCCGTGGACGCGGTCACGTCGGACCCGGATCTTTCCGACAACCTGGCTGTTGTGACGACCGCTCTGCCGGTGGCGGACCTCGCGATCGCGAAGGCCGGCAGTTCCGCGCAGGTGAACCCCGGCGGCACGGTGACCTACACGATCGACGTCATCAACAATGGGCCCGATGGGGCAACCGGCGTCGTCGTGACGGATGTGCTGCCCTCCGGGATGACGTTCGTGAGTGCGACGACCGGCGGCACCGAGTCCGGCGGCACGGTCACCTGGCCGGCGGCCGACCTGCCCAACGGACAGTCACTGTCATATTCCGTTACAGTGAATGTGCCCGCTGTGCCGGGCACCTACACGAACACGGCCAGTGTGTCGTCGGCCACGACGGACCCGTTGAAGGCGGACAACAGCGACACGGCGTCGACGGAAGTCACGCAGGCGGATCTCACGGTCACCAAGGTCTACAGCGGGCCCGCGAACCCGACGACGGCCGACACGCTGGTGTTCACGATCACGGTGGACAACGCCGGTCCGAGCGCGGCCAGCGATGTGGTGGTGACGGACACGCTGGACGCGAACGCCACGTTCATCGACGCCTCACAGGCCGCTTCGCCGTCGGGCGGCATCGTGGCGTGGAACGTGCAAAGTATCGCCGCATCGAGTCAGGAGACGTTCACGATCCGCATGCTGGGGCCGGCCGCCGGCGGTGACGTACGGAACGCGGCAGCGGCAGTGTCGTCGACGTTCGATCCCCAGCCGGGTGACAACCATGACAGTGCCACAGCGAGCACGACGCCGGGCGCGGACGTCGCCGTGACGGTGGGTGCCTCGGCGGACCCGGTCGATGCGGGCGACACGATCGTCTACACGATCGACGTGCAGAACCTCGGCCCGAGCGACGCGACAGGCGTCGTCGTCACCGATGCGCTACAGTCGGCAGCCGGTTTCGTGGACGCGACCGGCGGGATCACGCCTTCCGGTCCGTCGGGCAATGTCCTGACCTGGCCGGCGGTCGACCTGGCGGCCGGCGCATCGCAGGGGTACACGGTGCGATTCGTCGCGGGCGCGAAGGGTACCATCGACAACACGGCGACAGTGGCGGCGACCACGTTCGACCCGGTCGCGTCGAACAACAGCTCGACCACGACGACGATCGTGAATCCAGCCAACATCGATGTCTCGATCCTGGCTCCGACATCCGTCTCGTTCGGTTCGCAGCTGACGTACCGTGTGAGGGTCGTGAACGAGGGACCGGGCACTGCGCTCGACGTGACGCTCGAGGCGCCACCGGCGACGAACGCGACGTTCGCAGGCAACTCCGATGGCAACTACGACGTGGCGACCGGCGTTGTCAGCATTTCGACGGCGTCGCTGACAGCCGGAGATTCACTCGTGTTCGAGATCACGGTGGACCCGGACGGCAACGGTGACATCGTCATGTCCGCATCGTCGAGCACGTCGGCTGATGATCCGGATCTGTCCAACAACAGTTTCGCGGCGACGACGACTCTGAGCATATCGGCCGCGGATCTCGGTGTCACCGTGACGGCGAATCCGGCCGCGGCGCTGGTCGGCGATGTGATCGAGTACACGATCACGGTCGTGAACAACGGACCGGGCGAGGCGGTCGGCACAACTGTCACGGCGACGCTTCCATCCCTGACGACGCTGGCGACGCTGGTCAGTGCGACGGGCAATCCGTCGCAGAACGGTGATCAACTGACGTGGTCGGTCGGTGGTATCGCGAACGGCGGCTCGGTCAGCTACACCGTGCAGGTCAGGGCGGACGCGACCGGATCGCTGACGACGTCGGCAACGGCGAGCGCATTGAACAACGATCCGAAGCCGGCGAACGACAGCGGATCCGGCACGACTGTCGTGAGTTGAGTCATGCCGGGCTCTGGCGCACTCAGGATTTCTCACTTCAGGGTCGAGGAGCAGCTCAGGCGGGACGAGCTGGGCTATTTCTTCCGTGCGGTCGACGAGCAACTCGATCGTCCGGTCGTGCTGCGTGTGGTGCGGGCGTTGCAGGCCATGCCGGACGTGGCACCGGGTCCGATCCGGTCGCGCATTCGTTCCAACGCGAAGGCCGCGGCGCACGTGAGTCATCCGAACCTTGTGACGATTCACGAGTTCCGTGCCCTGTCCGAGACGGACATCATCGTGATGGAGCTGGCGGAGGGGCCGACGCTCGAGGAGTCGTTCATCGAGGGGCGTCGATGGACGGTCGTCGAGGTGGCCCGCATGCTGGCCCGTCTCGGCGATGCACTTGCGGCCGCCCACGACGCCGGGCTCGTCCACGGCAACGTCAATGCGGCGAACGTGCGGGTCCGCGCCGATGGCCGGATCCGGCTTCTCGATCTCGGGATACCGAAGTTCGACTCGATCGAGGACACCGTGCCGCACGATCCGTCCGACGACGTGCGCGGACTGGCGCGAATCGCGGTCGATCTGCTCGGTCCGCCGCCCGATCTGGCGATGCCGGCGGAATCGGCCGGCGATCTGTTGTCGGACACGGTCGCATCACGGGCGCGGTTCGGGTTCCTTGCACCCGTATTGCGGATGGCGGTACGGGATACGAGAGGCTTCGCGAATGGTGCCGCGTTCCGGGATGCGGTGCTACAGGCCATGGAAATGGCGACCGGTCGCCCGGGCCAGGCGGGCGAGTTCGAGCGCGGCTTTGCGACGCACGTGCTGGGCCCGGAGGCGGCTGTCGCCGTGGAGGACACGTTGCCGGCCGACGCCGCCACGCTCGAACCAATGACGCGGGCGGCGGGCGGCACGCGCGGCGGCGGACCGCGACTCGTGCTACCGCCGGATCTCGCCGAACGAGCGCCGGCCGGATCGTTCAACCCGGAGAATTTCCGTCTTGCATTGCGCGCGCAGCCGCGGCTGCCACGATTCCGGGGACGCACCGGGCCCGGAATCGTGATTGCGGCATTGCTGCTGGTCGCGATCGGCATTGCGGCGGGAGTGATCCTGTTCCGGCTGGCTGGACCGCAGCCGGCATCCGGTGATGCGCCGGATCCCGTGGCGACAATCGACGAAGCGGGTGCGGAATCCGGCGCGGCACTCGACTCGACCACAGAACTTGCGGCGAGTACGAATGCGGCGGTCACGCCGCCAGCCGGCGGTGCCTTGTCCGCCGACGTGGTGGGGGCGGACGACACGGTTGCGGCTGCTGACGCGCCGGCACCGGAGCTGCCGGTCTTCTCCGCAGTCGTCAGAGCGAGTCCGTCGGGCACTCGGATTCGCGCTGTGGACGGCGATGGCGGCCCGTGGGAGAGCGGTTCCGAGATCGGCGTCGTCGCGGGTGACACCATCCGGCTCGAGTTCTCACACCCGGGCTATATCACGCAACGACGCAGCTTCACCGGTTCGCGAATGTCCATTGCACTCGATCCGGATTCCGCGATCGCGCGCTTCCGAGCCAACATATCGGCGGATGTGTTCATCCGGACCGGCTCGGGTGACCGGCGACTCGGTACTGCGAACGTCGATGTCCGTCTGCCGACCGGCACGCACCGCATTGTGTTCCGCTCGCCCGGTCAGCCTGACTGGGAGACGACGGTCGCCATGAACCAGGCCGGTGCCACGTACGACGTGACAAAGGCCGACTATGCGACGACCGGTACGCTCGTCGCTGCTGTCTCGGGCAGCTGGGCGCGCGTCAGTGTGGATGGCGGCCCGGCCCGGGAGACGCCGGCGAGGTTCGAGTCGCTCCCGGTCGGCCGGCACGTCGTGACACTGACCCGCGCCGGTTTCGCGACCGTGGTCGACACGGTGATCGTGTCCGCAACGGGCATTACACGCAGGACCTACACGATGCGCCGCTAGCAGGCTGCTGAAAAACCCACCCCGAAGGGATGGACTCAGCGGAGGCGGATGTATA
>Ga0055448_10000020_pt1 | contig 31873 bp, 25 predicted proteins | sample China_Galinas_PW_4_FD_57744 | JGI IMG/M metagenome (GOLD analysis project Ga0055448, IMG submission 57744) | Wetland microbial communities from San Francisco Bay, California, USA, that impact long-term carbon sequestration - China_Galinas_PWA_D2 | ecosystem: Environmental > Aquatic > Marine >... | reverse complement strand
CAGGCGTGGAATGGAGTGGTGGCGCGGCTGGCCGGGTTCTGAGCGCGGCCGACGCGGTCTCGTTCCGGCGCAACACGTGGCGTGGCGGCGGCGGCCTCGAGTACACGGGCTGGAAGGGCAACACCCGAACATGGCCGTTGCGCCTGGGCGTGAACTGGACGCAGCTGCCGTTCTACGATGAAGGCGAATCGCCGGCATCCGAGCGTTCGATCTCCGCGGGTTTCGGTCTGAACGTGATCGGTGACGCGGCGAGTCCGCTTGCGGTCCTCGACATGGCGGTCGAGCGCGGGCGCCGCACGGGTCTCGAGAGCGTCAGCGTGCCCGGTGGACTGACCGAGCGATTCTGGCGCTGGACGTTCTCGCTCTCGCTGTTCGGTCTCTGAGCATGTCCGTCGCCGGGACCGATCCCGCCATGGCCGTGCCCCGGCAGCGATGCCAACCTGACGGCACGCCGATGAAAGTCTACGTCGAAACCTACGGCTGCCAGATGAACATCAGTGATGGCGAGCTGATGCAGGGCATCCTCGCGGCCGATGGCTGGACCCTGACGGGTACGCCCGAACAGGCCGATGTCGTGCTGGTCAACACCTGTGCGATCCGTGAGCACGCCGAGAAGCGGGTGCTTGGACGAGTGGGCGAGCTGAATCGGCTGAAGCGTGACAGGCCGGACCTGGTCATTGGCGTGACTGGCTGCATGGCGCAGCGGATGGGCCGGACCCTGCTCGAACGCGCACCGTATGTCGATCTCGTGATGGGCCCGGACGCGTACCGGGCGCTGCCGGAGACGCTGGCGGCAATCCGTCCCGCCGCGGCGGCATCGGCCGGCGCCAGTGAGCCGCGGCCAGACGCCGAGCCGAGGGCCGCAGCCGGAACGGGCTCGCCACGCCGGCGGTCGTTGCCGGTCATGGGAGCAACGCGGGAAGCGGCCGTACCGGCGAGTCTCGAGTTCGTCGAGCCGGGCAGGGCAGCCGTGCTCGAGCTGACATCGGCGGAAAACTACGAAGGGCTCGAGATCCGGCGGCTCTCACGCGTGAGCGCGTGGGTGCCGATCCAGCGCGGCTGCAACTACCGGTGCACCTACTGCATTGTCCCGTACGTGCGCGGCAGTGAGAAGAACCGGGATCCGGAGCGCATCCTGGCGGAGGTCCGGGAGATCGCCGACTCGGGCATCACGGAAGTGACGCTACTCGGGCAGACCGTGAACTCGTGGAATCACGGGGCCTGGACGTTTGCTCGCCTGCTGGGCGAGGTCGCGCGAGTCGACGGGATCGCCCGGGTCCGCTACACGTCGCCGCACCCGAACGACGTGACGGCCGAGCTGATCGAGGTCATGGCGAGTGAGCCGGCGGTCTGCCGACAGCTGCACCTGCCCGTGCAGGCGGGTGACGATCGGACGCTCAGGCGCATGCTGCGGCGCTACACGGTCGCGTCATATCTCGACAAGGTGGAACGGTTGCGGTCGGCGATCCCCGATCTCGCGCTCTCGACGGACGTGATCGTCGCGTTCCCGGGCGAAACCGACGCCGAGTACGAGGCGACGCTGGAACTGATGCGCCGGGTGCGTTACGACGACGCGTTCATGTACCGGTACTCGGTGCGTGATGGTACACCGGCCACGCGGCTGCCGGCGGCGGAGTTCATCGCGGCAGATGTCGCGCAGGCAAGACTCGAGCGGCTGATCGAGGTTCAGCGGTCGATCCAGGCGGAGATCAATGCGGGAGAAGTTGGCAGAGAGGTCGACGTGCTGGTCGAGCGGGCCGCGAAATCGGATGGCGACATGCTCGGTCGGACCGAGCGCTTCAAGGTCGTCGCGTTCCCGGGCGATGCGTCGCTCGTCAACCGGTATGTCCGCGTCCGGCTCACGGCCACGACGGGCGCGACGTTCCGTGGTGAGCGGGTCGACACTCGCGGGGCGCGTGCCGGCACCAGGGACCGCGATGCAGTGCAGATCGCCTGACCGCCGGCGCGTAGCCGGCGGGTGGCAACCCGAACGGGTCGCGGCAGAATCCTGCCGCGACCCGTTCGTCGTTTCCGGGCATGCAGTTGTCGCCGGACCACATGGAGCGCGGACACGGCGTCGCGGCTGGCGACCTCCAGTCAGGCGACGCCGCGCCGGCCGGTGGTCGGTCGGAACACTCCGGAGCGTGTCCCGCGTGCTCGTGAATCCCATGATCGTTCACGCGGAGCCCGTCGGAGCGATGCGATCGTGACGCCGCTCCTCGAGATTGCGCTGCTGTTCACCGCCGGTGACGTGATCGGGCTTCGGGCCGGAGGCGCGCCTGTCTGTGGCCCGGCATTGATTGCAGCTCTGGCGCTCCTGTCACCAGGGCTGGCGGGGCGGCTGGACCGGCGTCTGGTGCGCGCTGCCTTTGCGCTGCTCGGCATTGCAGCGGGTGCAGCGGCGGCGAGAGCGGTCAGTCTGGATTGCAGGAACCGGGTCCCGGACGGCGCGGCCGTGACAGTGACCGGACTTCTCGATGCCGGCGCGCAGGCTGGCGGCCGCGCGACGATCGAGGTCTCGGAGATCCGGGTCGCGGCGCGACGTTCCGGCTGCGAGCGGCGGATACGGCTGCGGATGCCCGAGGACATGGACGACGCCCTCGCTGGGAACGTTGTCCGGGTGACAGGCAACTGGTGGCGCACCGGCATGCCCGGACGATGGCCGCAGGCACCTGACCGGGCGGGCACGATGTCGGTCCGTTCGATCCGCCGGGTCCGGGCCGCCCGGCCGCATCCGCTGAGTGCACTGCGTCGCCTTGCGTTCAATCAGGTCAGGAAGCGGTTCGGCACGGAGACGGCGCTGGCCGAGTCGCTGTTGCTGGCGCGTCGCGAGTCGCTCGACCCGGCCGTCGCGCAGGACTTCGCCGCGGCCGGTCTGTCCCACCTGCTGGCGATCTCGGGTGCGCACGTCGGGATACTCACTGCAATGGTCCTGCTGGGCGCTGGCCTCGCCCGCATGACGCCTCGCGCGGGCGCCGTAGTGGCGACGACCACTGCGGTGGCGTACGTCATCCTGCTGGGCGCACCGGCGGCCGCCGCTCGAGCCGTCATCCAGGGCATCGCGCTGCTCGCATCCCGGCTCACCCAGCGTCCGTCGGACCGGCTCACGCTTCTGGCGGCGGCCGGTCTCGTGCTGATCGGCGTGGATCCAATGGCTGTGCTCGGCGCCGGATTCCAGCTTTCGTTCGCGGGCGTGTTCGGCCTGCTCATGTTCGGACGGCCCATTGCGCGGAGCCTGCCCGCCGCATGGCCCCGCCCACTCGTGGCAGCGGTGGCGCCCACGCTCGCCGCGACGGCGGCCACTGCGCCGATCGCGGCATGGCATTTCGGCCTCATCGCGTTCATCGGCCCCGTCTCCAACCTGGCGGCCGCACCGGTCCTCGCGCTCGCGATTCCCGCCATGGTCCTGTCCCTCGGCACGGGCCTGGTCGTCGGACCGGTCGGTCAGTTTCTCGCGGGCGGGGCCGAAGCACTGCTCGCCCTGCTGCGACACATCGCCACCGTGGCCGCCAACCTGCCCGGAAGTCACGCATGGGTGGCCGGCGACGCGGTAACTGCGTCGGTCGTTGCCGCCGCGGTATTCCTGCTCTGCGGTCCCGCCGTACGTCGAAATGTGCGGATCGATTCCGACCGACTCGGCCGGCGAGGCCATGGTGCGCGTCTGCTCGTGCGATCCGGGGTCGCGACGTGTGTCGTCATCATCTGGCCCGCGTTCCGACCGGGCGGTGGTCTCGAGATCCACGCGATCGATGTCGGCCAGGGCGATGCGTTCGCGATCCACACGCCGGCGGACCAGTGGATACTCATTGACACGGGTCCGGCGTCGGACGACTTCGATGCGGGTCGCCAGCGAGTCGCGCCCTGGCTCCGCGCCCACGGCGCCCGGCGGATCGATGTCCTCGTTCTCACGCATCCGCACATGGACCACATCGGCGGCGCGCGCGCTCTGCTCGACGCGTTCCACGTGAACGTCGTAGTGGACCCGGCCGTGGCTTCCGGCAACGAGATGTACATCGAGACGCTCGAGGCGGCGGCCCGCTCGGGTGGCTCGTGGGTCGCGGCCGAGCCCGGTCGTGAAATCGATGCAGGCCGCGTCGTGCTGCGCGTGCTCGCACCTGACTCGGTCTCTCTTGACGCCCCCCGGGACCCGAACGACTTTTCCGTCGTTGTACGGCTCGAGTACGGCCGCTTCGGTGCGCTGTTCCTGGGTGATGCGCCTCGCGCGGTCGAGGATCGGATCGTCGCGCGGTACGGTTCGCGACTGGCATCACAGGTGCTCAAGGTCGGCCATCACGGTAGCCGTTCCGCCACCGGCGATTCGCTGCTCCGTGTCGTCCGGCCGCAAGTCGCCCTGATTCCGGTCGGCCGCCGCAACCGCTACGGCCACCCCGATCCGGGCGTGCTCGACCGGCTTCACCGCTACGGCGTCCGGATCGTGCGCACGGACGAGAGCGGCTCGGTGATCATGCGGGTTCGACCGGATGGCTCGTTGCGATTGTTCGGCTCGCGCTGATCGTCACGCCTCGATGATTGCGGTCAGCGGGCCGCGATGTGAGGCGGCGGCACCACACATCCGTTACCGTTTCGCCGTCCCGGGCATGGCACCATTTTCGCCGCAATGACCGGACGGAATCCGTATCAGATCGAGGCTCGGCGCACCGGGCCGGCAGCCGACCGGAGGTCAGGATGAACCACAGATCGGTGGTCACGATCGAGCGCCACATAATCGAGATGGAGCGGAAGTACCCGGAGGCGACGGGTGCATTCACGGGCCTGCTCTACGAGATCGCACTCGCTGCCAAGATGATCGCGCGCGAGGTCAACATGGCGGGTCTGATCGACGTGCTCGGCAAGACCGGCCAGAGAAACGTGCACGGCGAGGAAGTGAAGAAGCTGGACGAATGGGCCAACGACGTGATCTACCGCGCCCTCGATCATGGTGGCTACCTCTGCTGCATGGCTTCCGAGGAAGTCGAGGAGGTCATGCCGATCCCGGACGAGTTCACGGCGGGCAACTACGTGCTGCTGTACGACCCGCTGGACGGGTCATCGAACATCGATGCGAATGTGTCGATCGGCACGATCTTCTCCATTCATCGCAAGATCTCGAAGGGTCCGCGCGGCGGGCTCGAGGACTGTCTCCAGCGAGGTCGCGACCAGGTCGGCGCGGGATACGTCGTCTACGGCTCATCCACGATGCTGGTGTACACGACCGGCCATGGCGTCCACGGATTCACGCTCGATCCCTCGATCGGCGAGTTCCTGCTGAGTCACCCGGTAATCCGGTTCCCGACGCCACCCCAGCGCATTTACAGTTGCAACGAGGGAAACTACGGCCGCTGGTCCGAGGCGCAGCGTCAGCTCATCGACCATCTGAAGGGGCTCGACGGGGAGGGAACGAGGCCGTTTTCCAGCCGCTACATCGGTTCCCTCGTCGCGGATTTCCATCGCACGCTGCTCTACGGCGGGCTCTTCATGTATCCGGGCGACAGCAAGAAGCCCGAGGGCAAGCTCCGCCTGCTCTACGAAGCGGCGCCACTCTCGCTCATCGCCGAGACGGCAGGTGGCCGCGCGTCCGATGGCACGCGTGACATCCTCGGCGTCCGGCCCGAGGCGCTGCACCAGCGGATCCCGCTCTATATCGGCAGCACGGAGTACGTCGACCTGGCGGAGAGCTACCTGTCGGCGGGAGAAGCCGCACTGGCCGGATCCTGAGCGGCGGGTGCGGCGGGACCGGCGGTCAGCGCATCGATCTCACTGCGCACGGACTCGAGCAGCGCCTGTTTCTCACGCCAGTTCAGGAACGCGCCCTCGAAGCCCATGATCGCGATGCGGCACAGCTCGGCCCAGTCGAAGCCGAGATGCCGGTGTGCACGCCAGTATTCCTCGGTGACCGTCGTCCCGCTCATCAGGCGGTTGTCCGTATTGAGCGTTGTGACCAGCCCGGCATCGAAATACGTACGGACCGGGTGCCGCGCGAAGTCCGGCGCGACCCGTGTCTGCACGTTCGAGGTCAGGCAGATCTCGACCGGGATGCGGAAGTCATTGACCCAGCCCATCAGCTCGGCATCCTCGTGGAGCCTCGTGCCGTGGCCGATGCGGTTGGCGCCGCACTCGTGCAGCGCTTCGCGTATCGATGCGGGTCCGAACGCCTCACCCGCGTGGATCGTGATCGGCAGATTCGCGCGGGCGGCGGCACGGAACGCGGCGAGGTGTTCGGCCGGCGCGTGACCGCTCTCGGGTCCGGCGAGATCGAACGCGACGACGCCGCGTCCCCTGAAGTCGACGGCGACGCGGGCCAGCTCGAGTGAAGTAGACGGACTCATGTGCCGCAGAGCGCAGACGATGACGCCGGTCCGGATACCGGTCTCCCCGCCTGCTCGCCGGAGACCGGCGAGCACAGCCTCGACCGCACCATGCGAGGTCAGGTTGCCCCGCGTGTTGAGCAGCGGCGAGAACCGGATCTCCGCGTAGCGCACGTTCTCGGCGGCCAGGTCGACGGCAAGCTCCCATGCGATCCGTTCGAGCGCTTCAGCGGTCTGCATGACGGCGAGAGTGATGCGGAATCGACCGAGATAATCGACCAGGTCACTCGCGTCATCGACCACCATGTGGCGGGCGAGCGCGGCTTCCGTCCGTGCGGGCAGCTCCGTGCCGTACTCGGTGGACAGATCGAGAAGCGTCGACGTTCGCAGACTGCCATCGAGATGGACGTGCAGCTCGGCTTTCGGCAGTCGAGCGATCGCGTCCCGGTCGACCGGCGGTCGTGCGGACATCAGGCCTCGGGTCGCCGCCCCGACCAGCGGGCGGCATCGCCGTGCTCGCGGATGGCGGCCCTGTCTATGTCGGACGCGTCGACTGCGGGTGACATCGCGGCGGTCCGTCGGACCTGACGCAGCCGTCGCGTCGCATCCGCTTCGGCCCGCTTGGCCCGCGCTTCCATGGCTCGCTCGCGCGGTGCCGTCGCGTTCAGGTTCGCATGCGCGGCGGCGAGTCGAGCGACCGGCACGCGGAACGGCGAACACGATACATAATCCAGACCGGTCTCGTGGAAGAACTCGATCGAGCCGGGCTCACCACCGTGCTCGCCGCAGATCCCGACCTTGAGGCCCGGCTTCCGCTGACGGCCTTCCCATGTCGCCATCTGCACGAGCTGGCCGACGCCCTCCCGGTCCAGGACCTGGAACGGATCATCGGGAAGCAGGCCGGCATCGATATAGTCGGGCAGGAACGAGCCGGCGTCGTCACGCGAGAGGCCGAACGTCGTCTGGGTCAGGTCGTTCGTGCCGAACGAGAAGAAGTCCGCTTCCGTCGCGATCTCGCCCGCCATCAGCGCCGCGCGCGGTGTCTCGACCATGGTGCCGATCATGTACGGTACTTGCACGCCGGATTCCGACAACACCGCATCGGCCTCCTTCTCGATCGCGTCACGCATGCGCGCGAGCTCGCGTTCGTCGACGACCAGCGGCACCATCACTTCCGGCAGCACCGTGCCACCCGTCTTCGCAACGGCAACGGCAGCCTCGAAGATCGCGCGTGTCTGCATCAGCGCGATCTCGGGGTGCGAGATCGATAGCCGGACGCCACGATGCCCGAGCATCGGGTTCGCCTCGCGGTGGCGATCCACGGCGCGTCGGATCTCGCCGACATCAATGCCGGCGGCATCCGCGAACTGCGCAATGTCCGCGTCCGTCGCCGGCAGGAACTCGTGCAGTGGCGGATCCAGCAGCCGGATCGTCACCGGCAGGCCGTCCATCGCCTCGAAGATGCCGATGAAGTCCTCACGCTGCATCGGCAGCAGCTTGGCGAGCGCGTCTCGCCGCTGTTCATCGGTGCCGGCCAGGATCATCTCGCGCATGACCTGGATGCGGCCGTCCTCGAAGAACATGTGCTCGGTCCTGCACAGGCCGATGCCCTCGGCACGCAGCTCGCGCGCCTTTCTCGCATCGGCCGGTGTGTCCGCATTCGCGCGGACGCCCAGCGCGCGTCGCTCGTCCGCCCAGTTCATCAGCGTGGCGAATTCGTCGGTCGGTTCGGGATTGACGGTCGGCACACGATCGGCGTAGACCGCGCCCGCACTGCCGTCGACTGTGATCCACGCACCTTCGTCGAGCACCATGCCATCGACGTGCAGCTGCCGCGTCGAGTTGTTGATCTGCAACTCGTGTGCGCCAACAACACAGGTCTTGCCCATGCCGCGCGCAACGACCGCGGCATGCGAGGTCATGCCGCCGCGCGCGGTCACGACAGCCCGGGCGGCCACCATGCCGGCAAAGTCATCGGGCGACGTCTCGCGCCGAACGAGGATCACCGGATCACCACGTCCGGCCAGCTCGACCGCCGCTTCCGGATCGAACACGATGCGGCCGGACGCCGCACCGGGTGATGCCGGCAGGCCACGCGCGATCACGCGCGCTTCGGCCGCCGGATCGATGCGCGGGTGCAGCAGCTGGTCGAGCTGACGCGGATCGACGCGCAGAATCGCTTCGGATTCGTCGATCAGTCCCTCTCCCACCATATCGACCGCAATGCGGACTGCAGCCGCGGCCGTTCGCTTGCCCGTCCGCGTCTGCAACAGGTACAGCCGGCCGCGTTCGACTGTGAACTCGAGGTCCTGCATGTCGCGGAAATGCCGCTCGAGCCGGTCCTGAACCTCGTGGAGCTGGTGATAGGCTTCAGGCAGGAGGTCCGCCATGCCGGCGATCGAGACCGGTGTGCGAATGCCCGCCACCACATCCTCACCCTGCGCATTGAGCAGGAATTCGCCGAAGAACTCGCGTTGGCCGGTCGATGGATTGCGAGTAAACGCGACGCCGGTACCCGAGTCGTCTCCCATGTTGCCGTATACCATGGTCACGACGTTGACCGCCGTGCCGAGGTAGTCCGGAATGCCGTGGACGCGGCGATACGCAATGGCGCGGTCGACGTTCCACGAGCCGAACACGGCCTCGATCGCACCCCACAGCTGGACCTCGGGATCCTCGGGGAACGGATGGCCGGATTGTTCGCGGACCAGCTGCTTGAACCGCGTGACGAGATCGGCAAGATCGTCGGCGCCGAGGTCTGGGTCGTTCTTCGCTCCGCGTTCCGTCTTCGCCTGCTCGAGCTGTTCGTCGAAGACGCCGGCCGGCACGCCCATCACGACCTCACCGTACATCTGCACGAAACGACGGTAGGAATCGAAAGCGAACCGACGGTCGCCCGACGCTGTCGCGAGCGCCTCGACCGTCTCATCGTTCAACCCGAGGTTCAGGATCGTCTCCATCATGCCGGGCATGGAAACGGCCGCACCACTGCGCACGGAAACGAGCAGTGGATCCTCGGAGGATGCGAACCGCTTGCCGGTTGCGACCTCGAGTCGACGCACGGACTCGCCGACCTGCGCTTCGAGTCCGTCGGGGAAGTGCTGTTCGCGGAGGTAGTAGCGGCAGGCCTCGGTCGTGAGCGTGAAGAACGGTGGCACCGGCACGCCGATGCGCATCATCTCGCCGAGGTTCGCGCCCTTTCCGCCGAGCAGCGCCTTGTCCTCCTGGCCGCCCTCGGCTTCGCCATCACCGAAGAAGTACACATATCTTGCAGACATCAGGATTCATCTCCTGCCGGTTGTCGGCTTCACCCCGGATCCGGAACGCCGGCGCGCAATCGCGCGAGGCCCGCCGTACCGGGTCAGACACGCGCGTTGGCGGGCATGCCGCCCTCGATGTCGACGAGCGGTGCCTTGTACCGGGTCGAGAAACATGCATCACAGAACGGTCCGTGCTCGGCAACCGCGGCGTGCATGCCATCGAGCGAGAGATAGCCCAGACTGTCAACCGAGAGGTGCCGGGCAATCTCCTCGACAGAATGGTTCGCGCCGATCAGCTCCTCCTTCGTCGGCATGTCGATGCCGTAGTAGCACGGCGAGATGACCGGCGGGCTGGCCACGCGGAAGTGGATCTCTTTCGCGCCCGCCTCGCGAATCATCGTGATGAGGCCGCGGCTGGTCGTTCCGCGCACCAGTGAATCGTCCACGACGATGACGCGCTTGCCGTCGATGACTTCGCGGACCGCGTTGTACTTCACGCGTACGGCGAAGTCACGACCTTTCTGCGTGGGATGAATGAAAGTCCGCCCGACATAGTGGTTGCGGATCAGGCCCAGCTCGTAGGGGATCGCGCCTTCCTCACTGTAGCCGAGCGCGGACGAGTTGGATGAGTCCGGAACACTGAACACGCAGTCCGCGTCGACCGGATGCTCGCGCGCGAGCTGCCGTCCGAACGCGCGCCGTGCCCGGTCCACACTCACGCCCCACATCCGCGAATCGGGGCGCGCGAAGTAGACCAGCTCGAAAATGCACGGAGCCGGTGGTGGCTCCGGGTCGAGCCCGGGAAGCGACACGATTTCACCACGTTCAATGCGCAGAATCTCGCCGGGCGCAGGTTCGCACGTCATCTGGCCACCGATCAGGTCGAGCGCGCACGTCTCACTGGCCGCCACCCAGCCGCCCCTCGCCCGACCCAGCACCAGCGGCCTGAAGCCCCACGGGTCGCGCGCAATGTACATCGTCTCGCCGACCATGATGATCACGGAGAATGCGCCGACCACGCGTGACAGCGCATCACGGATCTGGTCGTCGACGGATTCCTCGCGTGAGCGGGCGATCAGGTGAACAATGACTTCCGTGTCTACCGTCGTCTGGAACAGTGCGCCTTCGCGCTCGAGTTCGGCGCGCAGTGTCCGCGCGTTCGTCAGGTTGCCGTTGTGCACGACGGCGAGGTCGCCCTTGTGGTAGCGGACCATGATGGGCTGGGCATTGACGAGGCCGGCGCCGCCTGCCGTCGAGTACCGCGAATGTGCAATCGCCGCGCGTCCGGGCAGCGCCCGCAGCCTCGCATCATCGAAGCCCTCGACGACGAGGCCTTCCGCACGCTCGAGGTGCGCATTCCCGTCGAACGAGCAGATCCCGGCCGCTTCCTGGCCGCGGTGCTGAAGCGCGTACAGGCCGAGGTACGCGACCTCCGCGGCTCGATCGATGCCGTGAACGCCTACAATGCCGCACATGGTTGTTTCCCGGTCCCCTTCGTCTGGTGGCCGGCCGAATGCCGGTAGCCGGCTCGACCGGCCTGCGGACTCTGTCGGCCCGACCGTTCAGCCACTGCCGGCCGGCCGGTCCATGGCCCGCGGAATCGCCAGCCGGTACGCGTCGGCAAGCTCTGCCATCGCCAGCCGGATCGATGCATGGGCCGATTGCAGCACGAACCGCGCCTCGGTGGAACGCGCGGTCACCACGCCAATGACGTGAGCGGCGACGCCGTGCGTCGCAGCCATCTCGATCAAGGTCGCTCGATCGGCAGGCGCACACGACACGACGATTCGGCCCTGCGCCTCGCCGAAGAGCAGCGCAGCCGGGTCGATCACGTCCGCCAGCTCGACGTCGATGCCGCACGGAAGGTGTTCACCCAGCGCCGACTCCGCGAGGCACACGGCGAGCCCGCCATCCGAACAGTCGTGCGCGCTGTGGAGCAGGCCGGCCGCCGCCATGGTGAGCACCGTTTCCTGAAGTGCGCGTTCGGCGGTCAGGTCGACGGCCGGCGCATCACCGGTGACGAGATCGTGCATCACCTTCAGGTACTCGGATGCGCCGATCTCATCCGTGTTGTCACCCAGCAGGATGATCGCGTCACCGGCATTGCGGAACGTGGAACCGATGGTCAGCGCGACGTCATCGATGACGCCGACCATGCCCACGACCGGCGTCGGCTGGATGGCGCCGGCCGGACTCTCGTTGTAGAGCGACACGTTGCCACCGACGACCGGCGTGTCGAACGCTCGGCACGCGTCCGCCATACCGAGCACTGCTTCGCGCATCTGATAGTAGATCTCCGGACGGAGCGGGCTGCCGAAGTTCAGATTGTCCGTGACGGCGCGAGGCCGCGCGCCGACACAGACCAGGTTCCGGGCCGCTTCCGCCACCGCGATCATTGCGCCCCGTCGAGGGTTCAGCTGGACGTAGCGTCCATTGCAGTCCGTCGTCGCCGCAATGCCGCGTCGAGTACCACGGACGCGCAGGACTCCGGCATCGCCGCCGGGTCCCGCCACGGTGTTCGTGCGGACGGTCGAGTCGTACTGGTTGTAGACCCATCGCTTCGACGCGATGTTCGGCGAAGCGAGCAGCCGGAGCAGCACCTTGCCGGCATCGGTGCGTACCGGCGCGAGGTGCGCGGCATCCGGTCGCCACTCGCGCAGCGCTGCGGTCTCCGCCGATTCCGTCGCATCGCGAATGTAGGTCGGACAGCCCTGCACCAGCTCGTGACCGGGGATCTCGCATACGACGATTCCATTCTCGCGGACCCGGTACAATCCATCATCCGTCACCTGCCCGATCACCGCGGCTTCGAGTTCCCATCTATCGAGGATTCGCTCGACATCCGCCTCGTGACCACGCTTCGCGACCACGAGCATGCGCTCCTGCGATTCGGACAGCAGGATCTCGTACGGCGTCATGCCGGTCTCGCGCACCGGCACGTATGCGACGTCGAGGTCGACGCCGGTACCTGCGCGCGCCGCCATCTCCGTCGATGATGAGGCGAGGCCCGCCGCTCCCATGTCCTGGATGCCGACAATGTGACCGCTGCCGATCAGCTCGAGCGAAGCCTCGAGCAGGAGCTTCTCGGTGAACGGATCGCCGACCTGGACCTGCGGCCGCTTCGCCTCGTTCTCCTCGGACAGCTCTTCGCTGGCGAAGGTCGCGCCGTGGATGCCGTCGCGACCCGTCCTCGCGCCGACCGCAATGATCGGATTACCGGGGCCCGATGCGGTCGCCCGGATCAGCTCTTCCTTGCGCATGAGCCCGATCGCCATCGCGTTGACGAGCGGGTTGCCCTCGTACGCGTCCTCGAACCGGACCTCGCCGCCGATGTTCGGGATGCCCACGCAGTTGCCATAGTCGCCAATGCCCTTCACGACACCTGCGAACAGATACCGCACGCGCGGCTTCGACAGTGGCCCGAACCGCAGGGAATCGAGTACGGCGATCGGCCGTGCGCCCATGGTGAATACGTCACGCAGGATTCCGCCGACACCCGTTGCGGCACCCTGGTACGGCTCGACCGCCGACGGATGATTGTGTGACTCGATCTTGAATGCGACGGCCCAGCCATCGCCGATGTCGATGACACCCGCGTTCTCGCCCGGTCCCTGCAACACCCACGGCGCCTCGGTCGGCAGCTGCCTGAGCAGCGGCCTCGAGTTCTTGTAGCCGCAGTGCTCCGACCAGAGTGCGCTGAAGACGCCCAGCTCCGTGTACGTCGGCGTGCGGCCGAGCAGGTCGGTGATGCGTTCGTACTCTTCTTCGCTCAGCCCGTGGTCCGCCACCAGCGCGGGCGTGATCATCGGGTCGCCCGGCCGCGGCGCCGGCTGCTCGACGAGCACGTCGTTTCTCGCAGCCGTCATGCTGCGCCTCCTGCGGCGAAGTGCGCGGCCGGGACCGCTCCACCGCCGAGGTACGCATCCAACGAGGTGAACACGCCGAGACCGTCGTCCGAGCCGAGCAGCAGCTCGACGGACCGCTCGGGGTGCGGCATCAGACCGAGCACGTTGCCGCGCTCATTGATGATGCCTGCGATGTTGCGCATCGAGCCGTTCGGGTTGGCGTCGGCCGTGACGTTGCCGGCCGCATTGACGTACCGGAACACGACGCGGCCGCCGGCCTCGAGTGCATCGAGCGTCGCGGCATCCGCTACATAACTGCCCTCGCCGTGCGCGATGTGCAGCTCGAGGATCTGGCCGGGTTCGTACGCGGCCGTGAACGGCGTCGTCGCATTCTCGACACGCACGCGAACTGTCTGGCCGAGGAACTTGAGTGTCGCGTTCCGGATCAGTGCGCCCGGCAGCAGCCCGGCTTCGCACAGAACCTGGAACCCGTTGCAGATGCCGAGCACGAGGCCGCCATCGGCGGCGAACCGCTGAACGGCGTCCATGATCGGGCTGAAGCGTGCGATTGCGCCGGCACGCAGGTAGTCACCGTAGCTGAAACCGCCGGGCAGGATGACGAGGTCCGCATCGCCGAGCTCTGTTTCGCGGTGCCAGACGAAGCGGGCGGGCCGACCGAGCACGTCCGTGATTGCCTTGTAGCAGTCGTAGTCGCAGTTCGAGCCGGGGAACGTGACGATCGCCGCGTTCATGCCGTTGCTCCGATCGCGATCTCGTAATCCTCGGTCACGGGATTGGCGAGCAGCTTGCGGCACATGTCATCGACGGAGCTGCGCGCGCCCTCGGCCGAGTCGGCCAGCAGCCGGATCCGGAGCAGTCGGCCGACGCGCACGGATTCTACCTCATCGAACTCGAGCGAATGCAGGGCGTTGTGAATCGCATTGCCCTGCGGGTCGAGCAGCCCCTGCCGTGGCGCGATGCGGACTTCAATGTCGTATTCCCTCACGGTCCCCCCGGTCTGTGTGTCCTGACGGGACCGGCTCCCCGGTCGCGGGGCCGGAACCATCCGTGTCGGTCGAACGTTGGTCACGCCGGCGCCCGCCGATCCCGCGTGGCCGGCCGGCCCGCCGCGTGCGTCGCCGCCGCCGCCGGCGATGCGGCCTCATGCCGTCGATCACATCGCCGTAATGGATCTCGCGCAGCTCGGCGCCGGCCTCATCGCCTTCCTCCTCGTCCAGCATCGGGTCGCGGTCCGGCAGCCTCTCGAAGAAGCCGAGCACAAGCGCCTTCACCACGCCGTAGGATATGTAGCCCATGAGGGCGGGGAAGAAGAAGATCGATGGCACCACGATCGATGCGACGATCATCGACAGCAGCCAGACACCGATCAGGATGCCGCGCAGATTGCGGATGCCGAACTTCGGTACGACCGGATAGAGCACGTGGCTCATCATCAGCAGGCCGAGCACGACCATGAGCGCGGTCATGATCTCGGGCCATGCCCAGCCGGACAGGTAGGTCTGGAAGAAGACCGTCTGGCTGAACGGGTGGAACGTGGCCAGCGTCATGCCCGCCGATGGCGATGGCAGGCCATGCCACGCGAATCGGGCGTGACCGGCCTGCTCGACATTGAAGCGGGCCAGCCGGATCGTGGTCGCGCTCACGTAGAAGAACGACGCGATCCAGCTCCAGCTGTCCGGCATCTCCGACAGGTAGAGGTGGTAGATGATCAATGCGGGAGCGACGCCGAAACTGATCGCATCGACGAGCGAGTCGAGCTGCTCGCCGAACTGGCTGCCGGTCCGCGTCACGCGGGCCACGCGGCCATCGAGCATGTCGGCCACGCCGGCGAACACGATCAGCCAGGCCGCGCGATCGAAGTCGCCACGTGCGGCCGACACGATCGCCCAGACGCCGAAGAACAGATTGGCCAGGGTGAGCGCGCCGGGGAGTATGATCACACCCCGCTGCAACCGACCCGTCATGTCGCCTTCGAGCCGTATTCGGGAAGTGGCACGCCGGTCAACCGTTCGAACACGTTCAGGTACCGCTGCGAAGTCGTCTGCACGACGTCGGCCGGCAGGTCGGGACCCGGCGGTTCGCGATTCCACTCGCCCTGCTGGACGAGCTTCTCGAGGTAGTCGCGCACCGGCTGCTTGTCGAGTGACGGCTGGCCTCGGCCCGGCTCGTACGATTCGCCCGGCCAGAACCGCGACGAGTCGGGTGTCAGCACTTCATCGATCAGGAGCAATGTCCCATCGGGCAGCCGTCCGAACTCGAACTTCGTGTCCGCGAGGATGATGCCCGCCCTGCCCGCGATCTCGCGGCCGCGCGAGTAGATCTCGAGGCTGCACCGTCTCAGTGCTTCGGCCAGATCGCGGCCGACTTCATCGGCCATCCGGGCGAACGTGATGTTCTCATCGTGTCCGGTCGTCGCCTTCGTGGCCGGCGAAAAGATCGGCGGGTCGAGCCGCTCGCTCTCGACCAGGCCCTCCGGCAGTGGCTCGCCCGCGAGTGTGCCCGAGCTCCGGTACTCCTTCCACGCCGAGCCGGACAGATAGCCCCGCACGACACACTCGATCGGCACTACCTCCGTCCGGCGCACGAGCATGGCGCGCAGCGCCCATGCATCGCGATAACCGGCCAGACCCGGCACCTGCTTCTCGATCACGGCCGGGTCCGCCGAGATCAGGTGGTCCGGCGTGATGTCCGACGTCTGCGTCAGCCACCATGCGGTCAACTGAGTGAGCACCGCGCCCTTGAACGGGATCGGCTGCGGCAGAACAACGTCGAACGCACTGACCCGATCCGTCGCCACGATCAGCAGCCGGTCCTCACCAACGTCGTGGACGTCGCGGACCTTGCCGCGGGCCACGATCGGGAAGGGCAGTTCGGTCTGGTACGTGGCCGTGCCACTCATGCGCGAAGCTCCGATGTGATATGGGTTGCCGTGTGATTGTCGAGAACCGGGTCGACGCAGTCCCGCAGGAATGCATCCACCTGCTGTGGCGCCCGGCCGATGTGCCGGGTCGGGTCGAGCAGTGCAGCGATCTCCGCCCCGTCCATACCGAACGCGTCATCGCCGGTGAGCCGGTCCGCAAGGTCGTTCGGCTCGCCCTCATCCTTGATGCGGGTCGCCGCCGCCATTGAATGGCGACGGATCCGCTCGTGCAGTGCCTGACGGTCACCGCCCCGGCCGACGGCGTGCATCAGGATCGCTTCCGTGGCGAGGAACGGCAGCTCGTCCGCGAGCCTTCGCGCGATCACGCGCGGATGCACGACCAGGCCGGCCGCCACATTGTGCACGAGGATCAGGATCGCGTCCGTGCCGAGGTAGGCTTCCGGTATCGCGATCCGGCGATTGGCCGAATCGTCGAGCGTACGCTCGAGCCACTGGGTCGCCGCGGTGAACGCCGGATCCGTGGAGAGCGTGATGACGTGGCGCGCGAGCGCGCAGATCCGTTCGGCCCGCATCGGGTTCCGCTTGTACGGCATGGCCGATGACCCGATCTGGTCGGATTCGAACGGCTCCTCGACCTCCTTCAGGTGCTGCAACAGCCGGATGTCGTGGCCGAATTTGGACGTCGATGCCGCTACACCGGCGAGCGTCGAGAGGAACGCGTAATCGACCTTCCGAGGATACGTCTGCCCGGTGACCGCGTACAGCGCGTCGAAACCCATCCTCGCGGCGATCTCGCGGTTCAGCGTGTCGACCTTCTCGCCACTGCCGTCGAACAACTCGAGGAACGAGGCCTCCGTGCCGGTCGTGCCGCGAATGCCGCGGAACCGGATCCGTGCAAGACGGTAGTCGACTTCCTCGAGGTCGAGCAGCAGATCCTGGATCCACAGTGTCGCCCGCTTGCCGACCGTCGTCGGCTGGGCCGTCTGGAAATGCGTGTAGCCCAGTGTCGGCAATGCGCGATGCTCGCGCGCGAACCCGGCCAGCGCTCGAATGCACGCGATCAGCCGGTCCCGTACCATGCGCAATGCGTCGCGGTGCTGGAGCATCTCAGTATTGTCGGTGACGAATGCGCTGGTCGCGCCGAGATGGATGAACGGCTTCGCGGCTGGCGCGACCTCGCCGAAATGATGGACGTGCGCCATCACGTCGTGGCGCAGACGGCGCTCGAGACGCGCGACCTGTTCGATGTCGATGTCCTCGAGGTGCGCACGCATGGCGGCGATCGCGGATTCCGGGATGTCGAGACCGAGCGCGGCCTGAGACTCGGCCAGTGCCAGCCACAGCCGGCGCCAGTTCCGGAACTTGTACGCGTCCGAGAAGATCCGACTCATCTCCGCGGACGCGTAGCGCTCGACGAGCGGGTTGCTGTACTGCGCGGATGGCGGCCGGGCCGCCACCGTTTCCGCCATCGCCTCTTCGGTCATGGTCATCCGTTCAGCCACCAATGTAGAACTGTACGGCACTGTAACGGCCTCGCCGCTCGAACACCATGCGCACGGCTGAACGGTGCCCGCTCAGCCCGCGCAGGATCGATGCGGCGTCCTGCGCATTGTGGATGCGGCTGCGGTTGATCTCGACGACCAGGTCGCCATCCGCGAGACCGAGCCTGCGCGCCGCGTCCGACATGTCGACCAGCAGTGCGCCCTCCTCGCTCTCGAGTCCGCGCTCCGCCCGGATCGCGGGAGTCAGTGTAACGAACTCGAAGTCCGTGCCCGCACGGACGCGCTCGGCGGTCAGTGACGGCAGGTCCAGCGTCCCGACCTGGTACGTCCGGGTTGCCGGGCCCGTGCCCGTCACGATGCTCAGCTTCTGGCCGACCCTGAGGTCGAGGAGCCGGCCCTCCCAGTCCAGCATGCTGCGGATCGGACGGCCACCCGCCGAATCGATCGTCATGCCCGCGCGCAGACCGGCCTGCTCGGCCGGTGATCCCGGAACCACGTTCGACACCTGGATCCGTTGCGACCGGCCGAACCGGTTCGGGTCCGCCTCCTTCAACTCGACGCCGGTCCAGGCTCGCCGGACCTGGCCGTTCTTCACCAGCTCATCCGTGACACGCAGCGCGCGGTCAATCGGAATCGCGAAACCGAGACCGACGTTGCTGCCCGTCTCCGATATGATCGACGAGTTTACTCCCACGACCTCGCCCAGCGCGTTCACCAGCGCACCGCCCGAATTGCCCGGATTGATCGATGCGTCCGTCTGGATCATGTCGAGATAGTAGGTCTTCGAGCCATCGCCCGGGATGATGTTGCGGCCGAGGCCACTGACCACTCCCGCCGTGACCGTCGGCTCCGGGTTCGAGAGCAGGTAGCCGAACGGGTTTCCAATGGCGACGACCCACTCGCCGATGACGAGGTCCTTCGACGTGCCGAGCGGCGCCGCCTCGAGCCCCGCCGGCCCGTCCGTCAGCTCGAGCAGCGCGATGTCGGTCACGTCATCCACGCCCACGACCTCCGCCTGGAAGTCGCGGCCGTCGGCAAGCGTGACCACGACGTCGGTCGCGCCGCGAACGACGTGCTCGTTGGTCAGTATGTAGCCGCGTTCATCGATGATGAAGCCGGAACCGAGGCCCTGTACCTCACGCGATGCGTCCGGGCCGAGGAAGAAATCCTCGAAGAACGAGCGCGGCCGGACCGTCTGGCGCTTCAGCACGTTCACGCTCACGACCGAGGGCGCCACCGATTCGGCGGCCCTCACAATGGCGGTGCGGCGGGTGTCACCGGCCGCTCGTGACGCCGAGTCACGGACCACCTGCGTACGCTGCGTGTCGGTGAGCGTCGTGTAGTGGAGGGATCCCGCGGTCCTGTTGTCGCCCTCGATCAGGACGAACGGTACCGCCGCGGCGACGATCAGCAGACAGGGAATCAACCACCAGACGGCGCGTCCACTCCGATCAGGCACCCCTGCCTGCCGCGTGCAGGTCTCGTGATTCCGGTTCCGGCGCAAGCTCCGTTTCATCGTAGTAGACTCTGACCAGACACAGTCCATTCGCCGGCGCGGGCGGTGAGGTCACGATACCCGTGCCGGGCCCCAGCAGCATGTCGACATCGTCGACCGGCCGCCTGCCTCTCGCCACATCGATCATCGTGCCGACCATGTAACGCACCATGTGGTGCAGGAATCGGTTGGCGACCACGCGATACTCGTACCCCGAAGCACCCCATTCCGACCACTCGGAACGGAACACCGTGCAGCGATAGCCGCGCTCGGGCTGACCGCTCCTGGCGAAGGCCGAAAACTCGTGCGTGCCACGGAACCGGGCGGCCGCCGAACAAACCCTCTCGAAGTCGATGGCTTCGCCCAGCGGCCAGCACCAGCGTCGCTGGAACGGCGAGTTCGCGCTCCTCGCCGTGCCGACGTGATAGAGGTAGGCCCGGCCGACGGCATCGAAGCGGGCATGGAAGGCGAGTGGCGCTTCATCGACGGCCGCGACCCAGACATCGGCGGGCAGTACCGCGTTCAGCGCGCGCTCGAGCGACGTCCGGTCCCAGCGCGCCGGCATTGCGACCGACACGACCTGACCCGTAGCGTGGACACCCGTGTCGGTCCGGCCCGCCGCGATCACCGAGACCGGCCGGCCACCCGTTATCCGCGCCAGTGCCGCCTCGACCTCGCCCTGGACCGTGCGGACCGAGGGTTGAACCTGCCAGCCGTGGAACCGCTCGCCATCGTAATGGAGTGTCAGCCGGAAACGGCGCTCGGATGCCTCGGCAGCGACCATCACACGCGATTACGCTTCGAACCTCGACAGCACATCGAGCACTTCCGCAATGTCAGACTCCGTGTGGTCCGCATTGACCTGGAACCGGATCTCCTCATCGCCGCGCGGCACGACCGGATACGCCAGACCGGTCGCCAGAACGCCGTTCTCGCGCAGGTGTGCGACCAGTGCACGCGTACGCGCCGTGTCCCGGACCATCAGCGGGACGACCGGATGTTCGCCGGCGATGATCTCGAAGCCGAGGTCGACCAGACCGCGCTCGAAGCGCGCCGTGAGCGCGCGCAGCCGGCCGAGCAGCTCACGGCCGTCCGCGCTGTCGAGCACCTCGAGCGCGCGCAGCGCCGCCGCCGCTTCGCCGACCGTGATCGGGTTCGAGTAGATGTACATGGGAGACGCCTCGCGCAGGTACCGGATCACCGCATCGGACGAGACGACGTACCCGCCGTTCACGCCCAGCGCCTTGCCCAGTGTCGCGATCAGTACGTCACTGCGGCCGCCCGTGTGCTCTTCCGTGCCGCGGCCGGTCTCGCCGATCGCGCCCACGCCGTGCGAGTCATCGACAACGACGACCACGTTCTCCGGATAGCTCGCGTCATGCCTGCGCGCGATCTCGACGATCTGATCGATCGGCGCGTGATCGCCACGCATCGAGAAGATGCCGTCCGTCACCACGACCGCACGTCGGGCACCGCCCGCTCCACGCTCGAGCGCCGCAGCCAGCGCGCTCATGTCGAGGTGCGGATAGATCACCTTGTCGCCCGGTCGGGCCAGCCGCATCGCGTTGATGATGCAATTGTGGTTCAGCTCGTCACTGACCACCAGCGTGTCGTCGTTGATCAGCGGTGTCAGCACACTCAGCACGGTCACGTACGCCGAGCTCAGGATCATGCCGGCCTCACGTCCGTGAAACGCGGCAAGCCTGCGCTCGAGCTCGATGTGCGGCGCATAGGTCCCGCTGATGAACCGGACCGCGCCCGGCCCTGCGCCGAACGCAGCAGTCGCCCGTTCCTCCGCCTCGACCACGTCACGGCGAAGCCCCATGCCGAGGTACGAGTTCGAGTTCATGCGGATGTATTCGCGGTCACCGCCGTCGCGCAGCCGGAAGCGCGGACCCCGGCCGTCCGCCGGCCACGTCACCGCTTCGACCGTCGTCTCGATGCCCTTGGCCGTGCCTTGCTCCTCGAGCGAGGCGACGTGTTCCTTCAGAGTGACGTTCAATCGATCGAGCGGCATCTCACCCTCCGGTCTCATTCACGGTGCAGCTTGCGCGGCAGATGCTCGAGCATGTCCGCCGTCATGCGCTCGAGGTCGTACTCCGGCCGCCAGCCCCATTCCTCGCGCGCGGCCGTGTCATCGATCCGCCTCGGCCACGATTCGGCGATCGCCTGCCGCACCGGATCCACGCGATAGCTCATGCGGAATCCCGGGACGTGGCCCGCCAGCGATTCCGCCAGAGTCGCCGGAGTCAGCTGCATTGCCGTCACGTTGAACGCATTGCGGTGCCTCAGCCGCGAGCCATCCGCCTCCATCACTTCCATGGCGGCACGGATCGCGTCCGGCATGTACATCATGTCGAGCTGTGTGTCGGCCGCCAAAAAGCACGTGTAGGCGCCGGACTCGATCGCGCCGTAGAAGATCTCGACCGCGTAGTCGGTCGTGCCGCCGCCCGGTTGCGCCACGTGCGAGATCAGGCCCGGATACCGCACACCGCGCGCGTCCACGTCGAACCGGGAGGCGTAGTAATCGCAGAGCAGCTCGCCCGAGACCTTCGTCACACCGTACATCGTGGTCGGATGGAGCACGGTGTCCTGCGGCGCCGGGTTCGGCGGCGTGCCCGGACCGAAAACCGCGATCGAACTGGGCGCGAACAGCGCGCACCCGGTTTCCCTCGCCACCTCGAGCACGTTGTACAGTGATCCCGTGTTCAGCGTGTACGCCCGCTGCGGGTCATCCTCGCCGCGCGCCGAAAGCAATGCCGCCAGGTGGTATATCGCGTCCGCGTCATGCTGCCGGACCGCCCGCGCGACCGCGTGGACGTCCATGCAGTCGAGCCGCATCCACGGCCCCGTATCGCGCAGCTCGACCGTCGGCTCACGGACATCCGACGCCATGACCGATGACTCGCCGTATACCGATCGCAGCGCCGGCACCAGCTCGGTACCGACCTGGCCGGCCGCGCCGGTCACCAGGATCCGTTTCATCCGTTCTCCCGCACGAGGAACGGCTCAGGTGCCGGGCCGCGGGTTTCGCTGCCGCCGTCGCCCGCGGTAGGATACGCCCGGCTCGCGGCCACGCAAGACCGCGCCGGGGGCTGCCTGATCGGCATTCCGCCGTTAGCTTGCCCGACCTCGACGCCGACACGCGCCGGACCCCGCTCCGGCCACACGACGCGCACGACATGGCTCACGACACCGAAGAGAACTCGGCGCCGACGCTCGCCGAACTGATCGCACGCGCCGTCCGCGGCGAAAACCTCGGCACCGCCGACGCCGAACGCGCGTTCAGCACCATCATGGAGGGTCGGGCTACGCCCGTGCTCACCGCCGCGTTGCTCGTCGCTCTCCGATCCAAGGGCGAGCATCCCACCGAAGTCGCCGGCGGCGTTCGCGCGCTCCGCTCCGCAATGGTGCCCGTCGCCGCCGAAGACCGCGATGCACTCGTCGATACCTGTGGCACAGGCGGCGGCGCCATCACGACCTTCAACATCTCGACCGCCGCCGCCCTGCTCGCCGCCGGCGCCGGCGTGCGCATCGCCAAGCACGGCAACCGCTCCTTCACCTCCCGCTGCGGCAGTGCCGATGTCCTCGCCGAGCTGGGCGTGAACATCGAGCTTTCGCCCGAGGCAATGGCCGAAGTCCTCCACGAGGCCGGCATCGTCTTCATGTTCGCACCCCTGCTGCACCCGGCCATGAAGCACGTCGCGCCCGTCCGGGGCGAACTCGGTCTGCCCACCATCATGAACATCCTCGGCCCGCTCACCAACCCGGCCGGCGCCAGCCGTCAGGTCGTCGGTGTGGCCGACCCCGCACTCGTCGATCTCATTGCAGGCGCACTCCACGAACTCGGTCACACGCACGCGCTCGTCGTGCACGGAGCGCCCGGCCTCGATGAACTCAGCCCGGCAGGGGAAACGACAGTCGTCGAATTGAAGGAAGGGAAACTCGGCAGATACACGATCCGGCCCGAAGCCGTCCTCGGCCAGGCATGGACAGACCTGACCGAACTCGCCGGCGGCGATCCCGCCAGAAACGCACGACTCGTCACCGGCGTGCTCGATGGCTCGATCACCGGTGCCGCCCGCGCCGCTGTAGTACTCAATGCCGGAGCCGCCATCCACGTCGGCGGCCGTGCCGACTCACTCGAAACCGGTGTCGAGCTGGCCGGCGAAGCACTCGACCGCCGAGCCGGTCTCGATGCACTCGATCGCCTGAGAATCGCGACCCGCCGGATCCGCGCCTGAGTCAAAGACGACCCCGGCCGGCCCGGCAGCACCGCGGGCGCACACCCCGTGCGTGCGCACTCCGCAGCCGTCCGCCGACCGGCCGGTCGCTCACTCAGTTCGGTGAGACCACCGCCCTGAGGGTCCAGGGGCCGAGAATCGGGCCACCCTCCACCCGCAGCACCAGCAATGTCGTGCTTCGCCGGTCCGCTTTCCCCACCACGAATGCCGTCCGCCTCACCATCAGTACCTCCGGATGACCCCGACCACGATACCCTGAACCCTCACTTCCTGCGGCCGGAAGAACATCGGCTTCAACGCCGCGTTCGCCGGCTGGAGCCGGATCCGACCGTCCGACTCCCGATAGAACTTCTTCACGGTCGCCGAATCGTCATGTACCAGCGCCACCACCATCTCGCCGTTCTGCGCCGCCGGCCGCGCATTCACGATCACGTAGTCACCGTCGCGGATCTGCTCGTCGATCATCGAATCACCGGCCACCCGCAGCACGTAATGCTGGCCGCCGCGTCGCAGCAGCGTCTCCGGTACCGTGATCGTCTCGCGATCCTCGATCGCCTCGATCGGCACGCCCGCGGCGACCTGACCCAGCAGCGGCAGCTCGAGCGCAGTCGCCGGCGTCGCCGCTTCGACCAGCTCGATCGATCGGCTCGCGTTGTAGCTCTTCCGGATGTATCCCTTAATCCTCAGATTCTCCAGATGCTCGTGCACCGTTGCCAGTGACGTGTAGCCGAAGTGATCGGCGATCTCTTCGAAGCTCGGCGGGTATCCGTTCTCTTCGAGGAACTGCTCGAGGAAATCGAGAATCTGTTTCTGTCGCCTGGTCAGCGGCATGGTCCGACCTCTGGGTCTCATGTTGCCCGGGCCGCCGCTCCGCGGCGGATTGACCCGTTGCCCGCGGGCCGACAGACACAGCCGGCACAATCCGGCCGGCCCGGCCATCCGGTCCGCTTCCTGTCGCCGGGGACCGAACAGGAACCGAAAGAACAATACCCGAACGTGAACCGAAGCGCAAGACCCCTGAACGGCATACTCGCACGCATCGTCGAGTCGAAGCGCGAGGAAGTCGTGGCATTGCGGCCGCGGGCGAGTGTGCTACGGGCGGCGGCGGAGCGAGCGGATCCGGCGCGGCCGTTCGCGGCTGCGCTGGACCGGCGCACGGAGGTGGCGGTGATCGCGGAGTTCAAGCGGCGCTCGCCATCGGCGGGCGAGCTGGGTGGCGGCGATCCGGGCGAAGTCGGAGCGGCGTACGCGGCGGGTGGTGCGTCGGCGATGAGCGTGCTGACGGACGGTCCGTATTTCGGCGGCACGCTGGTGGATCTGGAGGCGGCGAAGTCGGCGAGCGGGCTTCCGGTACTTCGGAAGGACTTCGTGGTGGACGAAGTTCAGTTGTGGGAGGCTCGGGCGGCGGGAGCGGATGCGGTGCTGCTGATCGTGCGGATTCTGGATGACGCGCGGCTGGCGGGTCTGCTCGAGCTGATCACGGAACTCCGCATGGGAGCGCTGGTCGAGGTTCATGACGAAGTCGAGCTGGATCGCGCGCTGTCTGCGGGGGCGGGCGTAGTCGGTGTGAACAACCGGGATCTGGACACGTTCCGTACCGATCTGTCGGTGACGTTGCGGCTGGCGCGGGCGGTACCGGCGGGGCGGCTGCTGGTGGCGGAGAGCGGGATCCGGGATGCGGCGGATGTGGATCGATTGGGTGAGGTGGGCGTGGACGCGATTCTTGCGGGCGAGACGCTGATGCGCGGGGCGCGAGTGTCCTCGATCGCGGGTCGGCCCAGGCGGGAGCGTGCACCGATGCCGGTCAGGCGGGCATGCAGTTGCTGACGCGGGGCAAGATCTGCGGGCTGTGCCGACCGGGTGATGCGCGCATGGCGGCGGACGCCGGAGCGGACTACCTGGGCGTGATTCTGGCCCCGGGCGGCCCTCGCAGCCGCACCGAGCCGGAAGCGGCGGCGATCTGGGCGGCGGCACCGGACCGAGCGCGTGTGGGGGTGTTCGTGGATCCGGCGGCCGGTGTGGCCATTGCCGCGGCGGAACGTCTGGCTCTGTCGGTGGTCCAGCTCCACGGGGACGAGGCTCCCGACGTGGTCGAGCGCATCCGTGCGGCGGGGCCGTGGCGCGTGTGGAAAGCGGTCCGGCCTCGCACGGGTGTCGAGTTCAGGGATGCGGCCGAGTGGTGGTCGGGCCGAGTCGACGGCATCATCGTGGACGGGTATTCGCGTGAGGCGCGAGGCGGCACGGGTCGGATGTTCCCGTGGGACGAGGTGGCGGAACACCGGTCGGCGGTCGGCGGTTCGACCGAGTTCATCGTCGCGGGCGGACTGTCGCCTGCGAACGTGGCGGCGGCGATCGGACGATTGTCGCCGAACACGGTCGACGTGAGTTCCGGTGTGGAATCGGAACGCGGCATCAAGTCCGCAGAGCGCACCGGCGACTTCATTGCGGCGGCACGCGCGGCGGCGCAGGGGCTGGAGGCGGCAGAGACGCATGGCTGACACGATGACAATGACAGGAGGCGTGGGAGCATACTCGCCGCGGTTCGGTGATTTCGGCGGACGCTACGTTCCGGAGACGCTGATGGCCGCGCTCGACGAGCTGGTCGATGCGTGGGCCGAGGCGGAATCGGATGACGCGTACTGGGCCGAGCTGAATGCGCTGCGCGAGCACTACGTCGGTCGGCCGACGCCGCTCTGGCGGGCGAACCGGCTGGGACAGGCCGCCGGCGCGACCGTCTACCTGAAGCGCGAGGACCTGAACCACACCGGCGCGCACAAGATCAACAACACCATCGGCCAGATCCTGCTGGCCCGGCGGATGGGCAAGCGCAGGATCATTGCCGAGACGGGAGCGGGCCAGCACGGTGTCGCCACGGCGACGGCCGCCGCGCTGTTCGGCCTCGAATGCGTGGTCTACATGGGTGCCGAGGACGTGCGGCGGCAGGCGCTGAACGTCTACCGGATGAAGCTGCTCGGCGCCGACGTAAGGACTGTCGAATCCGGGACGCGCACACTGAAGGATGCGACCAACGAAGCCATGCGTGACTGGGTGGCAAGTGTCACGGACACCCACTACATTATCGGCTCCGTTGTCGGTCCTGATCCGTATCCGCGCCTTGTCCGTGACCTCCAGTCCGTGATCGGCTACGAGACACGATCGCAGTTCGAGCGAATTGAAGGTCGCCTCCCGGCCGCGGTCGTTGCGTGCGTTGGCGGCGGCTCCAATGCAATGGGTATGTTCCACGCGTTCGTCGGCGATCCCGAGGTCCGGCTGATCGGTGTCGAAGCGGCAGGCGAGGGCCTTGCCACGGGTCACCATGCGGCTTCGCTGACGGCCGGTACACCCGGTGTGTTGCACGGCTCGTTCAGCTTCCTGCTCCAGGATGCCGACGGCCAGGTGGCGCCCGCGCATTCCGTATCCGCGGGGCTCGACTATCCGGGCGTCGGACCGGAACATGCGTACCTGAAGGCGATGGGTCGTGCGGAGTACGTGAGCGTGACGGACGAGGAAGCGCTCGATGCGTTCGGCCGGCTGGCCCGGCTCGAGGGCATCATACCGGCCCTCGAGAGCGCGCACGCGGTCGCGTACCTTCTGCGCGAGGGCCGGCGTCTCGCCGATTCGGGGCCGGTCGTGATCTGTCTGAGCGGCCGTGGAGACAAGGACGTGCAGCACGTCGCCTCGATGTCGGGCGATGTGGCGAACGGTCCGGGATGATCGAAGCGACGTGAGTTCGGAACAGCCGATACCAGGCGATACTCCCGCAGGCGGCACTCCGTCCGCCGACGCGCCGGCGAGCGGCGATACGCAGCGCCAGGCTGCGGTGCCTGCGCGGCCGGCCGCCGGCGCTGCTGCGGATGCGGCGCTGACGTTCGAGGACTGGGACGAGGCGCCCGTCCCGGACAGCGAGCTGGCCGATGTCTTCCTGTCGCTCGAGAAGGCGACCCGCGCCCAGCGGCTGTACCAGGAGAACAATCCGGTCCTCCAGGGCTTCATCGCCGGCACCCGTGCCGCGTTCGGCCGACTGTGGGACCGGTTGCCGTCGCTGACCGTTTCCGTCGAAGAACTTTCGTTCCGGTGTTTCGGCAAGGAATTCGGTTCGAAGGAAGCGCGTGAAGGCCTGCCGTTCCTCTTCTATCGCGATGGTGTCCGCGTCCTGACGTTCCTTCCGGGTTTCGAGGATGAGCTCGATCGGTTTCTGCACGTGATCGACCTGGCTCGCCAGATGGGTCCGCGCGCGAGCGACGACATTGTCACACTGTTGTGGGAAGAGGAGTTCTCGGCGTTCCAGTACAGCTACGTCGACCTGCTGGCCGCGGGCGAGGTCGTGCCGCATGCGCCATCGGAGCCGACGGCGCAGTCGGTCGAGCGCGGCAGGCTCGAGCAGGCGGTCGAAGGCGAGGATGATGAGCCGCAACCGCCGGCGGTCGAAGCGGGCGAGCCGCCACTCGCGCAGATCGTGTCGACGGAGCAGTTCGTCGAGACGACGTATTTTCTCGAGCCTCACGAGGTCGAGGATCTCTATCGCGAGGTCGATGCGGAGTGGACCCGCGATGTGCGGGCGGACGTACTCAACGCGTTGTTCGACAGGCTCGAGGATGCGATGCTCGCCGACCGACACGGCGAGATCATCCGAATCCTCGGTCAGCTGTTGCCCGCGTTCCTCGCGCGTGGCGACCTGAAGAACGTGACCAAGATCCTGGTCGAGGTTTCGAACTTTGCCGAAGACGAGGACCTAGGCCAGGAAGAGCGGGCCGAGATCGAGCGCCTGCTCAATGAGCTTGCCGAGCCGCAGGTCCTGTCCCAGTTCCTGGGCGCGCTCGAGGATGGCGCCGTCAATCCGACGGATGAGGAGCTGTCGACGTTCCTCTCGTTTCTGGGCGCCGACTCACTGCCGATGCTGATCCGCACGATCGAGAAGACCGAGTCGACACGGCTGCGGGACCGGATGGTGCCCGCCCTCGACGGCGTCGGCCGCAACCACGGCCGCGGTCTCGCATCCCTGGTGGCTGCGCCCGATCGGATGGTCGCGTTCGGCGCCGCCCGCATTGCCGGCCGCATCCGGCTGCGTGCCGCGACGAACAACCTGATCTCGATGCTCAGGCGCGACGAGCTCGAGGGCCGCCGCATTGCCGCCGAGGCGCTGGCGGCAATGGCGGATCCGAGCGCCGTCGACGCGCTTCAGGAGGCCCTTGCGGATGGTGATCGCGAAGTGCGCATCGCCGCGGCGCGCGGACTGAGTGCGACGAAGACGAGCGCCGCGCGCGAGCGGCTGAAGAGCATGATCCGCGGCAGGGCGATCCGGGACGCCGACCTGACCGAGCAGATGGCCGTGTTCGAGGCGTTCGGCAGTGTCGCCCAGGACGACGATGTCGCCTTGCTCGACAAGCTGCTGAACGGCCGCCGGCTGCTGGCGAAGGCGTCGCCCGAGATCCGCTCGTGCGCCGCGCTCGCGCTCGGCCGGATGAGCGCGGCCAATGCACGCAATGCACTGCTCGCAGCGGCGCAGGACGGGAACCCACTGGTCCGCAATGCAGTGTCGAAGGCGCTCTCCCGGCCGAGGAGCCGATGAACGCGACGTCCGCACCGCTCGTTCACAGTGAGACGGTACTCCAGCCGCTCGGCAGGAGCATGGTCACCGCGATCTATGCCGCCGCCAAGGCGTTCAAGTTCTATCCGCTCGAGAACGCGACCGTACAGAATGCGCTGGACCAGCTGTTCCGCATTGTCCGTCGCATTCTCGAACGTGAAGAGTCCATCCAGATGCGGCTGGTCGGCGACTTCATGTTCCTGAACGAGGCCAGACTGCGGCTCGATCTTTCCGATTACGTCTCGTTCTCGTACGTCGCGGGTCTGCTGCGCCGGCACGGCATCGGTCAGGTCAACATCGACCGCGGCGTCGAGCGCCAGCACCTGGTGCCGTTCCTGTCGCTGCTGATCGAGGAGGCCGCCGGTGGGGAGGCAGCATTCGAGTCCTTCCTGGCACGGCTCGAGTCGAGCAGGGCGCAGAACATTGATGTCGATCCGGCGACCGAGATATCCGATGAGCTGGTCGTCGAGGATGACGACCGCGCGAAGGAGGCTGCCAAGGTCACCTACTTCCAGTCGGTCCACGTCGCGCGTGAGGTGCTGACGGATGCCCGCCTGGGTCGTGCCGTCAACCTTCGGCGAGTGAAACGTGCCGTGCAGTCGATCGTCGACCAGGTCCTCAACAACGAGACGTCGATCCTCGGCATGACGTCGCTGCGCGACTATGACGAGTACACGTTCACGCACTCGGTGAACGTCTGCATCATCAGTCTGGTGATCGGACAGCGGCTCGGCCTGACCAAGCTCCAGCTGTACGAACTCGGACTCGGCGCGTTGTTCCACGACATCGGCAAACAGCGCATTGATGCGGCGATCGTCACGAAGGCGAGCAAGCTGACCAACGAGGAATGGGCATGGATGCGGCGGCATCCGACCGAGGGCATGCTCGCGCTCTTCTGGATGCGCGGACTGGCGGACGTGCCGTACCGTGCCATGCTCATGGCGTACGAGCATCACATGAAGATCGATCTGTCGGGATACCCGAAGAACAAGCGCGAGCGGTTGCCGACCCTGTTCAGCCGGGTCGTGCAGACCGCGGACGGCTTCGATGCCGCGACCTCGAAGCGCAGCTACCAGCACCAGCCATGGACGGCGGACGAGGTGCTGCGCGAGATGAGGGAGAACCCGAAACGCGGATTCGATCCGTTGCTCGTGAAGGCGCTGATCAACGCGACGGGCGTGTTCCCGGTCGGCATTGCGGCGATTCTCGACACGTTCGAGCTGGCGGTCGTCGTGGCGCGCAATCCGGATGCGAAGCGCCTGCATCAGCCGGTCGTCAAGATCATCTCGGATCCCATGGGCATCATGCTGGCCGAGCCGATCGTCGCCGACCTGTCGGAGATCGATCCGGAGACCGGCAAACCTCGCCGCTCGATCATCAAGACCGTGGACCCCGAACGCTTCGGCATTCGCGTTGGCGAGTACTTCCTCTGATCTCGTGGCAGGGCGGGCGGCGGATCCACTGGCCGAGCAGCTGATGCGCTGGCGGGCGGTGGGCCGGCGGATGCTGATCCCGTACATCACGGCCGGCTACCCGACACGGGACGCGACGTCCGATCTGCTGGATGCGTTCGTGCAGGCGGGCGCAGACGTCATCGAGGTCGGCGTTCCGTTCAGCGACCCGGTCGCCGACGGCCCGACCATTCAGCGATCGTCCCAGCGCGCCCTCGACAACGGCACCACGCTCGGGTGGACGCTCGACCAGGTCGAGCGGTTCCGTACGCGACACAACACGCCGGTCGTCCTCTTCACGTACCTGAACCCGGTCCTGCGGTGCGGCGTCGACCGCTTCATCGATCGTGCCTGCGCGGCCGGCGCGAACGGGGTTCTCGTCACGGACCTGCCGGTGGGCGTGGACGCGAACCTCGAGTCGAGGATCGAGGCATCTCCGCTCGCGCACATCCGCCTGGTCGCGCCCACGACTCCGCCGGACAGGGCGGCGCGCATCGCGAGGCGGGCGCAGGGGTTCCTCTACTACATCTCACGCAAGGGTGTGACCGGCGCGCGGACCGAGCTGCGCGAGGGGCTGATCGAGGAAGTCGAGGCATTGCGTCGTGCGAGCGGCATTCCGGTGGCCGTCGGCTTCGGGATATCAACACCCGACCAGGCCGCCCGCGTCGCCGGCGTCGCCGATGGCGTTGTCGTGGGCAGTGCGCTCATTGACGCGATCGACCGCGGCGGCACGACCGGAGCGGCGAGCTTCCTCTCGGACCTGCGCACCGCGATCGACGCGGCGGGTTGAGCGACGAACGTTCCGGCTACCCGCTCGCTACAGTCTGAGCCGTTCCTCTACCCGCGGGTCGGGTTCGACGAAGAGCGTCCGGGCCCGGTCGAGGGTGACGAGACCGGGCCGCGCCTTGCGGGGTTTGCGGACGTATTTCCGGCGCGTCCAGTCGACCGGCACGGTACCGGATGTCCGGGCGCGGCTGTGGAGCGCGGCAAGGATGGCTGCTTCGGCGATGTCGGCGGCGGGTGGATTGTCGTCCCGCCGGCCCCAGCGGAGCACGACGTGGGCGCCGGCGACGTCACGGGCGTGGAGCCACACGTCCTCGGGGCTCGAGTGGTGCAGCGTCAGTTCGTCATTGGCTTTCGAGCCCCGGCCGACACGCACCTCGAGTCCGCCGCTCGTGCGGTACCGGCGGTAGGGCAGGGACGGCCCGTCCCTCGTCCGCGGTCCGGGTGCCGATGACGCGGGGATCAACGCGGCGGCTTCTGTGGCGGTGGAGGGGGCCTC
>Ga0055448_10000019_pt1 | contig 32006 bp, 33 predicted proteins | sample China_Galinas_PW_4_FD_57744 | JGI IMG/M metagenome (GOLD analysis project Ga0055448, IMG submission 57744) | Wetland microbial communities from San Francisco Bay, California, USA, that impact long-term carbon sequestration - China_Galinas_PWA_D2 | ecosystem: Environmental > Aquatic > Marine >... | reverse complement strand
CCTTTTTTATATGTTCATCCGCGCGGCCCCGAAATGGCGATTTATCCTTGATTGTCAGGAAGATGCCGCCAGAGGCGGTGTTCATCCGCTGTTCATCCTCCGTGGGGCCAATCTCGCCGGGCGCACAGCGCCCTATGAGGCATTGTAACCCCACGGGGCGGAAGCCGTCCATATAAACGATTTCCGCCGAGAGCCCCGCCGTGGTTCGTCATTGCGAGAAGCGGAGCGACGCGGCAATCTCGTCTTATTCGTTCTTTTCTTGCTTGCCCCGCCGTGGTTCGTCATTGCGAGGAGCGGAGCGACGCGGCAATCTCGTCTTGTTCGTTCTTTTCTTGCTTGCCCTCCTTGGTTCGTCATTGCGAGGAGCGGAGCGACGCGGCAATCTCGTCTTGTTCGTTCATTTTCTTGCTTGCCCGATTTTAGATTCCCCCATTGGAAAATCTCAGCGGATCTTGCGTTCATTTTCTTGCTTGCCCAAGAAAACGAACCAAAAGAAGGGCACCCCGCGACAATCTCCGGGCGCTACGCTCGGTCGGCCTCCGGTAAACCGATTCAAACTCGGCGAGGTCTCGCCTCAGACACGAATTGCTTTTTAACCCTGCGGCCTCTCCACGCTTCGCTGAGATTTTCGAAGGGGCCCCAAGGCATTTTAGATTTGAGGAATCCGATATTGTTTAGGATTTATAGATTGGGGCTTAGAGTTTGACCTTAAGTGCCGGGGTGCGGGGCGGAGCCCCGAAAGGAAGCGCGGCCCTACGCCGGGTGGTGGTGCTTCTGGTAGTAGGCGCAGTTGTTGCGGCAGTGGACTATCTTGATGGTGCGGAGGCGGTTCTCGTACTTGCCGTCGGCGCACATGGTTCCATAGAGCCGCCAGCATTCCCTCCCGTGCTTCGGATACGCCGGGCAGGTCTTCCTCACCTTCGGGGGGCAGTCCTCCACCTCCCAGCAGTTAGGGATATCTTTGGCAGCCTTCGCCGCCTTTTTCGTCTTCACCGTCTTGTTCGCCATGTCCGTCTAAATACTATAACCGATGCTGATGTTTGGACGTTTAGGGATAGAACAGTTCTATATGTAATTCATAGTTTTAAAATATTCCAGCATTACAATGGTAAAAATAACCGCAACAACAGCAAACATAAGATTTGCTAACGTGCCAATACTGAAACGTTGATATATCCGTGCGCCCCACTGGCTGCGTGCCCTTAAATAATCAACCTGATCTATCCCCCTTGCCCTCATATTCTCTGGAACCTTAACAATTGTATTGCGCGAGTCCCACTTGGAAGCAACTTTTAATGCTAATATTACCGCAATTAGTTCCGGCTGGTTTATCATAATCGCAAGGAAGTATAGACATCGTTCAATGTTGCCAACTTCCCTACCAACGTCTACAGCAGGTGTGATAATCATATTCCATTCATCCTCATGAATTCCCTGTGGTGGTCTAATAACCATATTTGCCCTATCCACCAGGGTACCAACTACACCCTCCGCTGCTAATGCGACAAGAAGACCAGCCGCAACTATGATGAATCCGGGGAAGGAAAATAATAGCTTTGTATCTATAAAATCCACATTCACCTCCTACAAGATCTATTTAAAATCCATACAGCCCATTTTAGCCCTCGGCACCTTCTTGAAATAATTGGTTGATTATCTCTGCACATTTTCGGAGTGTTTCTATTGCTCTATCGTCAAGGTATACGCTGCCGTGAGCAATAGCATTTCTAAATGATGGAAAGAAATTCTTAATGCTTTTGCAGTAATCCTGAGAGTTCTTAAGGTCTCTTGCGACATATTCACCGCCCACAACCGCATACAGAGCGGCTTCCTCTTTGTTTCTGATATCCATTTCTTCAACATAGCTCGGGAATCCATCGTCCTTTATCCAATGATGCTTAATAGCCTTGCCCAGCAATTTATCTAATTTTGGTGTTTTCCCTACTGACACCCTACATCTCTTAGCCTTCTCCATAAGAGCAACCTCTACGGTAGCGTATGCCTGCAATTCAGCTATTGGCGCAAACCTATATACAAACCATGAATAGAGGGCTAAATTTCTGGCCGTCTCAAATGAAACTCTAATCTCTTTAGGAACGCACTCATCAAGACTAATCTCATCTATTGCAACATGATAATTAGCTAAAGTTAACTTAGATAACGTTCGCCTTGAATCAAGTTCGCAAATGTTTTCAGGAGTTCGTAGTAAATCAGACTTATCGATTTTCATTTTAGTGTTCACCTAAATATTTAAAAACGCACGAAGGGGGCCTTATCGGGCCCCCACTCGTTAATCGCTTTCAAATTGTCAGTACCGCTATTACTTAATACACTGCTTCGCATCAATAAGAACTATCCGCACCTCGTGAAACCGCAGTTGTGGCAGACGGCGCAGCCGCCCTCGTGCTCGACGGTTCCGCCGCACTCGGGGCACGCGCCGATCATCATCGGCTCGTCGTCCTTGTGGTGGCCGTTGCCGCCATTGCCGTTGCCGCCCGTCTCGCGGTAGCGCTCGAGCGACTTCGCGATGGCGTCGGAGCACGAAAGGATTCTGCCGTTCGCGCTCCAGGCGGGCTGGTGGCACGATATCCCCTTAAGCTGCTTGGTGATGGTGTCCACGCCGATGCCCGACCTCAGGGCCAGCGAGACGAGCCTGCCGATGGCCTCGCTCTGGCTCGCGGCGCAGCCGCCGGCCTTGCCCATCGATGTGAAGAGCTCGAAGAGCTTGCCCTCCTCGTCCTCGCTTATGGTGACGTAGAGCCGCCCGCATCCGGTGTCCACCTTGCGCACCCGGGCGTTGAGTATGTCGGGCCTCTTGCGCGGCACTATCACCGAGTGCTCGAGCTCCACCTTCACCGAGAGCTTCTCCTTCGCGCTCTTGCCCGTGCTTAAGACCTGCTCGTCGCGCGAGCCGTCGCGGTACACCGTGACGCCCTTGCACCCGGTCTTGTAGGCCATCAGATAGACCTGCTCGACGTCCTGCGGGGTGGCCTCCTTGGGGAAGTTCACCGTCTTACTGACCGCGTTGTCCACGTGCTTCTGGAACGCCGCCTGCATGCGGACGTGGTCCTCGGGAGTAATGTCGTGCGCCGTGACGAATACGGCGCGCACGTCCTCGGGAATCTCCTCGAAGCCGTGGAGAGTGCCGCTCTCGGCCACCTTCTCCATGAGCTCGCGGCTCCAGAACCCGCGCTCCTTGGCGACCTGCTCGAACAGCGGGTTCACCTCTATGAGCTTCGTGCCCTCCATGACCGTGCGCACGTAGCTCACGGCGAACAGGGGCTCGATGCCCGACGAACAGCCCGAGAGTATCGAGAGCGTGCCCGTGGGCGCTATGGTCGTGACCGTGGCGTTACGGACCTGCTCGCGCCCGTGAAAGGCGCTGCCCTCGTAGTTGGGGAAGGTGCCGCGCACCTTCGCGAGCTCGGCCGATGCCGCCCTGCCCTCCGCCTGCACGAAGCCCATCACCTCGTCGGCAAGCTCCACCGCCTCGGGGGAGCTGTAGGGGATGCCCATCTGTATGAGCATGTCCGCCCAGCCCATGACGCCCAGGCCTATCTTGCGGTTGGCCTTGGTCATCTCGTCTATCTTGTCTATCGGATACTTGTTGCGGTCGATGACGTTATCGAGAAAATGCACGGCCTTGTGCACCGTGCTCTTGAGGTGCTTCCAGTCCACCGAGCTTCCGGCCTTCGTGGTCTTGACCATCTTCGATAGGTTGACCGAGCCCAGGTTGCAGGACTCAAATGGCAGGAGGGGCTGCTCGCCGCAGGGGTTCGTGGACTCCACCATGCCGACGTGCGGCGTGGGGTTGCACGCGTTAATCCTGTCTATGAAGACGATGCCCGGCTCGCCGTTCTGCCACGCGTGGTTTACGATGAGGTCGAAGATCTCGCGCGCCTTGTGCGTGGCCGTCACCTTCTTGGTGCGGGGGTTTAAGAGCTCAATCTCGCCGCCCTGCTCCACGGCGTCCATGAACTTGTCCGTGAGCGCAACGGAGATATTGAAGTTGTTGAGCTTCGAGGTGTCGTCCTTGCAGGTGATGAAGTTTATGATGTCTGGGTGGTCGCAGCGGAGCATGCCCATGTTTGCGCCCCGGCGCGTGCCGCCCTGCTTTACGGCCTCGGTGGCGGTGTCAAAGACGGTCATGAAGCTTATCGGGCCCGATGAAATGCCCTTCGTTGAGCCCACGACGTCGCCCGAGGGACGGAGCTGCGAGAACGCGAAGCCCGTGCCGCCGCCGGACTTATGGATTATGGCCGCGTTTTTCACGGCGTCGAAGATGCTCTCCATGGAGTCCTCAACCGGAAGCACGAAACACGCGCTCAGCTGGCCGAGCCGCCGCCCGGCGTTCATGAGCGTAGGACTGTTGGGCAGAAAGTCGAGCGAGGTCATCAGGGTGTAGAACTCCTCCTTTAAGGCGTTGACCTCCTCCTCGCCGCTGCCGTAGGCCTTGTCGGCCTCGGCGATGTGCCTGGCCACGCGCCTGAACAGCGCGGTGGGGTTCTCGACGACATTGCCCTCCTCGTCCTTCTTCAGGTACCTCTTCTCGAGGACCTTCACGGCGTTTGGAGTAAAGTTGAGCTGCTCCTTGCGCTTCTCCGAAACCGTCTTGCTCATCTGGCGCATCCCCCTTGTGCTTTTCTATTTTCTATCAATAATATGTATAGCTCAGTCATGATGGAATTCCGCATTTCCCGGTCTTAGGCGTGGCCGACCGAGTCGTCGATGCCGCCGGAGAAGTCGTTCTGGCGCTGTACCTGCAGGACGTTGATCTGGCGGATTAGCTCCTCGATATCGCCCCTGTGGATGGGGCACTCTACGGAGCAGAGGCTTTCGCATTTAAGACACATGAACCAGTCTTTTACGCCATCGCAATGACCCACTGCACCCTCCCCCCTAACGCCTACAATTAGTATAACTTGCATTATTTAACCACAATATGTTGTATAAATCAAGGGGAAAGTGGGATTTTCTCGAAGTCCACGCCGGACATGCATTTTTCCTGTGAAATGGGTGTTGGGCCATTGTGAAGTATCCGGCCCGCCCGGGGCGCGGCGCACTGCGCCGCGCCCTGTTATAATATAGGTATGACGAGGCGAGGTTTTCTTGGCTTTTTCATGCTGGGCGGCCTCGGCGGACTACTGAGAAAGAAGTTCGCCTGGGCCCTGCCGGGCCGCGCCCCGAAGAAGGCCATGTTCTGGAAACGCATCGACTGATGCGCCCCGTCCTCCTTCGCATCCTGCTTACCGCATTCATTTTAGCGTTCACCCCGGCGTTGGTCTCGTGCCAGCAGGGGCCGGTCAAGGAGCCCTCGGTGGCGGGGGCCTTCTACCCAAGCGATCCCAAGGAGCTCCGCACGATGGTGGACGGCTTTCTCAAGAACGCCAGCGCGACCCCGCATACCGGAAGGCTCGTTGCGTTCATGGCCCCGCACGCGGGCTACCAGTTTTCGGGCCAGGTGGCGGCCTATTCCTATAAGAACATCGGCGACAAGCACACGGTCATCATACTGGCCCCAAGCCACTACGACCCCTTCAGCGGCGCATCGGTCTACACCGAGGGAAGTTTCAGGACCCCCCTCGGCCTCGTAAAGATAGACGAACGTCTCGCGAAAAGCCTCATCGACGAGAAGGCCGGCGTGAGGTTCTATCCGAAGGCGTACGAGAAGGAGCATTCGCTCGAGGTGCAGCTGCCGTTTCTTCAGCGCTCGCTCAATGATTTCAGGATAGTCCCGGTGATAATGGGACAGCTCACTCGCGAGAGCTTCGACAGCCTTGCCTCGAAGATAACGAAAATTCTCCGCGATGACGACAATGCCATCCTCATCGCCAGCACCGACCTCTCGCACTACAAGAACTACGACGAGACAATCAAGCGCGACACCCGCACGCTGGACGCCGTAAGGCGCATGTCCGTGAGCGAGTGCCAGCGCGTCGTGGCCACGGGCGAGGGGGAGATGTGCGGCGCGGTGCCGGTGCTCCTTACGCTTGAGATAGTGCGCAGGCTCGGCGCGAACGAGGCCGACCTGTTCAAGTACGCAAACTCGGGCATGGTGACGGGCGACCTCAACCGCGTGGTGGGCTACGCCGCCGTGGGCTTCTATAAATCCGCCCTTACCGACGAGGACCACAAGGCGCTCTTAAAGCTCGCGCGCGACACCATCATAAGGAAGATAAAGGACAACGACACCTCGATGATAACGCTCGACAACCCGAAGTATCAGGCCGACGCGGCCGTCTTCGTCACCATCACGAAGAAGGGCCAGCTGAGGGGATGCATAGGCCAGACCTCGCCGACCATGCCGCTTTACGAGGCGGTGCAGTACAGCGCCATGCACTCCTGCGCGAACGACCCGCGCTTCCCGCCCATGACCGAGGACGAGATCAACGACGTGCGCCTGGAGATATCCGTGCTCTCGCCCATGTCGCCGGTTGAAAACACCGACGACATAGTGGTGGGCAGAGACGGGCTGCTTCTTATCAAGGGCTCGCACGCGGGGGTGTTCCTGCCGCAGGTGCCCACCGAGCAGGGATGGGACCGCACGGCCTACCTCGAAAACCTCGGCCTCAAGGCCGGGCTCGACCGGAACGCCTGGAAAGAAGGCGCCACCATCATGCGCTTCACCGCCGAGGTCTTCGGCGAGGGGGAATAGCCCTCCCGCTTCATGTTATAATTAAGCACTGACTTTCCAATCTAACCCCAAAGAGGAGATTCCGATGAAAAAAATACTCGTAGCCGCAGCCGTGCTCACTTTCTGCCTGGCCATCATGGCCCAGTTCGCAATAGCCAACCCCGACAGCTCCGCGATATCCGGCAAGGTGCTGGAGACCATGAACAGCGGGTCGTACACCTACATCCGCATCGACTATAACGGCGATGAGGTGTGGGGGGCCGTGCCCGAGACGAAAGTGGAAGTGGGCGAGACGGTCACCTTTGCGCCCGGCATGTGGATGGTGAACTTCAAGAGCAAGACACTGAACAGGACTTTCTACAGGATATATTTCTCCGGCGGGATTATTAAGTAACGGAAGCGACATACCTCCGAGGTGTTATGCGGGGGGACAGGTGTCGGCTCGGTGCATAGTACTTCCTGTAAGAAACATTGACAAGATTTGTTAATAAGTTTAGATTACAACCGGAAACTAATAATGAAACTTGGAAAGATAAAGATCGATCACTTTAAAGACCCTGAAGAAATTATTATTTCTGCTGATGCAGATGGTTTACGCTATTTGGCTGATATTTGTGAGCGTCTAATTGGGAAAACTGGGCCAGAAGCTCATTGGCATCTATCTGAAAATATGGGTTCACTTGAACATGGTTCAGTAGAAACACGTATTAGCTTTATCTCTAACGGCGAAGATTCAAAGTCTTAGCATGAATGTGGGGCTTACTTCCTGAAAGCCACAAATAAAATCATACCTCGATTTGTTTCCTTGTAGGTGTACTCCACAATCGCGGTAAGTATCCCTATCTTCCAAACACCTTTCTTCAGCAGGTCGGTGACGCGGACGGCGGGGCCGGCTCTATGCGGTTCAAACAGGCTCTGAGGTATCCGCTCTAAGATGCCCTACGGTGCGCCCTTGGGCCGGTGAACTTGTTCCTGCCGCCGGCCATGACCGCCTGCTTGCGCGGTGCGGCATTACGACGGGGAGCCGGGGCCTGTTTCCTTGGAGCCGTCACATTATAATCAAACCCCTCAAGCTCACGGCTGGCAAGTTTCATCCCCATGATACGCTCAAAGCTCTGCACGGTGGGCTTGTCCGCCTGTGTCACAAGCGTAAAGGCCTCCCCCGTGCGCGCCGCCCTGCCAGTTCTGCCGACTCGATGCGTATAGGCATCGGCCGTATCGGGCATGTCGTAGTTGATAACGTGAGAGATGCTCGAGACGTCCACCCCCCTGGCCGCTATATCGGTTGCCACCAGTATCCGGTATTTGCCGCTCCTGAAACCGTTAAGCGATTCCTGGCGCCTGCCCTGCGTCATATTGCCTTGCAGAGGGGCGGCCGTGAATCCATCTTTCTGGAGCTTGTCGGTTACGCGCTTGGCCCTGTGCTTGGTGCGCGTGAATACGAGCACGGACTCCGATTCGATGTTCCTGAGAAGCCTTATCAGAAACGGCGTCTTCAGATGTTCCGGCACTGGGTACAGGGCATGCGATACGGTCTTTGCGGGCATGCTGTGGTCCACCTGCACTACCACGGGCCGGTTCATTATCTGTGCCGAAAGCTTGCGGATGTCATCGGGCATGGTGGCCGAGAAAAGAAGCGTCTGCCTCTTCGCGGGCACATGCCTGAGTATCTTCTTGATGTCCGGGAGGAAACCCATGTCCAGCATGCGGTCGGCCTCGTCCAGCACCAGCATCTCCACGGAGGAAAGGTCCACATTCCCCTGGTTGATGTGGTCCAGCAGGCGGCCCGGGCATGCGACGACGATGTCCACTCCCCTGTGAAGCTTTTTCACCTGATTGTAAACAGACGCGCCGCCATATACGGTCATGCTCTTAAGCGGCGTCCCCTTGCCCAGCACTCTCAGATTCTCATCTATCTGCTCCGCGAGCTCACGCGTCGGGGCGACGATCAACGCGCGTACCGCCCTGCGTTTGATACCCGGCGAGTTGATCAGACGGTTGAGCATGGGCAGAACAAATGCCGCTGTCTTGCCCGTTCCCGTCTGGGCGAGGCCCATGACATCATGACCGGTTAATATGTTGGGGATTGTCTTGGATTGTACGGGGGTTGGTGTCTTGTAACCCGACGACCTGATACCTTGCAGAATTCTCGCGTCTAAACCAAATGCTTCAAAACTCATTGTTAAATCCTCCCGGCTGCAATAAAGCCAAAAGGATTTTTAAGCTCGACTGCACTTCCGTTTCTTTCTTTAATTAACGTCTTGTTATAACTATAACATTAAATGTCACCTTAATGCGCTATCGGCGCACCGTGCGTCCCGCAACGGAGCGCCTCCAGGTCAGGCTACCGTTACCTCCCAAAAACCTTCTTCAGAAGGTCGGTGACGCGGGCGGCGGGGTCGGTGCGTATCTTCTTCTCTTCCTGCCCGAGCACGTAGAACAGCCCGTCCAGGGACTTCTCGGTGACGTAGCGGTCGAGGTCATAGTCCTCGGAATTCGTAAACGGGAGGCTCGAGTAGCGGTGGGTCAGGTTCTTGTACGAGCGGGTGACGCCCACCTTGTTCATGCTCTCGGAGACGCGCGGCTCGAAGGCCTCGAACAGCCTCTGCGAGGTCTTCCGCTTGAAGTATTCGGTAGCGGCAGTGTCGCCGCCGTTTAGGATCCCGCGGGCGTCCTCGAAGGTCATCTGCTTTATGGCGTCGATGAATATGTCCCGCGCCTCGGGGGCGGCGTCCTCGGCGGCGCGGTTCATGCTGAGGACGAAATCGTCCACGTCTTTTTTAAACCCGATCCGTCTCAGCGTGTCTGCGACCTTGCGTATCCGCTCGGGGAAAAGTATCTTGATGTCGGGGTTGCCGAAGTAACCGTCCATCCGGGAGACCTGCCCCACGGAGTTATGCGTGGCCACCGAGAGTGCCTCCTTGAGGCCGTCGACTATGGTGCCGTCGCTGAGTTCACCCTGCGCGTTTCCCTGTGGTTCGGTCAGCCCCTTTAGGACGTCGTCGAAGAAACCCGCGTGCGAGGGCGCGGCCATGGTGAGAACGATTATCAGTATGAGTGCGAAGCGTTTCATCTTACCTTAAGATTTATCCTAACGGGGCCCGAATGTCAACCTTTTAAAACGGCGACTCCTCTTCGCGCATTCCCTTATTCGAGAACACTCGTCTGAGCTTCCAGTCCTCGCCTCGCTCCGTGAAGTCGGAGCGGTAGTGCGCGCCCACGCTCCCACGGCGCTCGAGGGCCGCGCGCGTGATGAGGCCCGCCACCTGCAGCATGTTCTTTAGCTCGAGCTCCCGGCGGGCGAGAAAGTTCTTATCGAGGATGTAGTCCCAGCCCTTTAAGACCTCCGAGGCCTCTGTCAGCGACTTGGCGCACCTGATGATGCCCACCCTGTCCCACATGAGCCTCCTCAGGCGGCCCCTCACCTCGTCGTGCTCGGGCATGGTATACACCGCGCCATCGGGTATTGCGGGCTCTTCGCCCTGCTGCCGGGGACTCTCGCCCACCGCGCGCCCGGCGCGCGCGCCGAAAACAAGGCCCTCGAGAAGACTATTGCTCGCGAGCCTGTTTGCGCCGTGGATGCCCGTGCACGCAACCTCGCCCGCGGCATAAAGGCCCTCCACGTTCGTCGCTCCGTCGGAGCCGGTCTTGACCCCGCCCATCATGTAGTGGGCGGCCGGGCATACTGGGATGGGCCCCGCGGTGATGTCCACGCCGAACTGCCGGCAGGTCTCGTAGATTATAGGAAAGCGCTCGCGCACGGACGCGGCCCTGAGATGCGTCATGTCGAGATATACGTGCTCGGCGCCTGTGTCGACCATCTCCGAGATTATGCTCCTCGATACCACGTCGCGCGGGGCGAGCTCACCGTCGGGATGGTATCGCTCCATAAAGCGCTCTTTTCTCACGTTCAGGAGACGGCCGCCCTCGCCGCGCATTGCCTCGCTCAGGAGAAAGTGCGGCGCCGCGGGATAGAGCAGAGCGGTCGGATGGAATTGCACGAACTCCATGTCAACGAGCTCCGCCCCGGCCCTGTACGCTATGGCCGCGCCGTCGGCCGTCGCAAGCTGGGGGTTCGTGGTGATGGAATAGACCTGTCCGCCTCCGCCCGTGGCAAGCACCGTTGCGCCTGCCACTATGGCCATGCGCTTTCTCTCGCTCAGCACATACGCGCCCTCGCACCGGCCGTCCGTGACGATAAGCTCGGTCACCGTCGTGTACGGGAGTCGTTTTACCGAGGGGAAGGAGCGCACCTTATTGATGAGCGTCCGCACGAGCTCCCTCCCGGTGGCGTCGCCGTGCGCGTGGAGAACGCGCTTTTTCGTGTGAGCCGCCTCGAGCCCGAAGGCGAGCTTCGTGCCCTCGCGGTCGAACTCCGCGCCCCACTCTATTAGCTCCTTGATGCGGTCGGGCCCCTCCTCAACAAGCACGCGAACCGCGCCCTCGTTGCAGAGGCCGTCCCCGGCCCGCAGGGTGTCGTCGTAGTGAATGCCCACGGTGTCTTCGTCGGAGAGCGCCACGGCCACGCCGCCCTGCGCGTAGCCCGACGCGCTCTCGGTGGGCACGTCCTTCGTAAGCACGAGGACGCTTCCGTGCGGCGCGAGCTCTATGGCGGCCCTCAGGCCGGCCACTCCGGCGCCGATTATGAGGAAGTCCACACGTTCGATGTCCATGCGCGTCTAATCCTCGAGCAGCTCGTTGAAGTCGGTAATGTAAAGAAAATCCTCGGAGGTCTTCGGCTCCTCCCTGGAGCTCGACCTCCCCTTGAGCACAACGTATTTTATACCGAACTCCCGCGCGGCGTGAAGGCATGCCTCGGTGTCGTCTATGAAGAGCGAGCTTGCGGGGTCGAACCCGAGCAGTTCCTGCGCCTTCTCCCAAAACGGCCTGTACTCCTTCGGAGTGCCCATCTCGGCGGAGGTAATGACGTCGTCGATGTATTTCCCTATGCCCGACTCGCGGAATTTCAGCTTCACCGTCTTTGAGTGCGCGTTCGTTAAGAGCGCCACGTGCTTGTCCATCTCGCGCATTGCCTTCAAAAATGAGTCGGCGTGCGGGTGGACGTCTATGAGGTGGCGTATCTGCTCCTTCAGGGCCGGGATGTCGAGCCCGAGCTCGCCCGACCAGAAGTCGATGTCCGTCCAGTTCAAGGTGCCCTCGTGGTGCTCGTAGGTCTTAAGCAGGTAGTCCCTGGCCGCGCCGAACGACATATCGTGTTTTTCGGCGTAGCGCTCGGGCACGAGGTGGTGCCAAAAATAGTCGTCGAAGTATTTGTCCAGCAGAGTGCCGTCCATATCCAGAAGCACGTGCTTTATGTCCTTGAGCGGGATCTCCTTCATGCCCCTATTGTGCCTTATTTCAGGGTGAAAGACAAAACGGGCGATACGCGGTGTTATCTGATATACGCCTCGGTGACGTAGCGACGCATCATTCGGTGCGAGTTGAAGTAGTAGGCGTTTTTGCCGATGGCGTTCTGCATCATGCGCAGCCAGGTGTGGCGGTCGTTATAGTAAGCGGGGATGATGATGTTCTCGAGCTTGTTGTAGAGGTCTTCGGCATCCACCTCGTCGCCCGATTCGCCGAGCTCAGTCTCGGTGGGCGCGGGCCCTATGGACCAGCCCGTGAAACCCTCGATGTGTCCCTCTATCCACCAGCCGTCGAGCACGCTGAAGTTGAGCACGCCGTTATGGGCGGCCTTCATGCCCGAGGTGCCCGAGGCCTCGTGCGGCCTCTGCGGGGTGTTGAGCCAGACGTCAACGCCCGCGACCATTAGGAGCGCGGTGCGCATGTCGTAGTTCTTCAGATAGACGATCTTGATATCGTCCTTGAGCTTCTTCATGCACTCGAAAATGTACCTGATGCCGTCCTTGCCCGGCGTGTCCATCGGGTGGGCCTTTCCGGCATAGACGAGCTGGAGCTTCCCCTTGCCTATTCGCCTCAGTCGCTCGAAGTCCCTGAACAGCAGGTGCGCCCTCTTATAGGCCGTGGCCCTCCGGGCGAAACCTATCGTAAGCACATCGGGGTCGAAGCCGTCATGTATCTCATCGTTTATGTGGTCGATAAGCTTCCGCTTGGCCTCCATGTGCGCCTCCCATAGCTCCTCGTCGGGTATGCGCCCGACGCGCACGAAGACCTCGGGCTCGTTCGCCCAGCCCGGCAGGTACTTGTCGAAGACCTTTTTCATGCTCTCGGATGTCCATGTAAACGAGTGGACGCCGTTTGTGATAGCCGAAATCTCGTAACCCGGAAACATGATGCGCGAGACCTCGCCGTGTTTTTTCGCGACACCGTTTACGTACTCGCTGAGGTTAAGACCCAGGAGCGTCATGTTGAGGTTTTCCTCGCCGCAGACTTTTCTAAGTATCTTGTCGGGCAGGAGTTCGCCGAGCACCTCTTTAACGAGGTCGTAGGGGAACTTGTCGTGCCCAGCCGCCACGGGCGTGTGCGTCGTGAACACGCAGAGATCCCTTACCCTGTCGTAGTCCCATACGAGGTCCTCGTCCCATACGGCCTCGATGTCGCGCTTGGATTCCTGCAGGAGCTCGATGGTGAGGAAGCTCGCGTGCCCCTCGTTCATATGGAATTTCTTTATCTCAAACCCGAGCTCGCGTAACATCCTCACGCCCGCGATGCCGAGCACCGCCTCCTGCTTGAGCCGGTAGCGCTTGTCGCCGCCGTAGAGATGCGCGGTTATCTCACGGTCTTCCGGGGCGTTGCCTTCGACGTCGGTATCGAGAAAGAGTATCGGCACCCTGCCGCCGGTAACGCTGGTCTGTATGTAGAGCCACGACTGGACGAGCACCGTGCGGCCCTCGAGCGTGATCTCCACCTTCTCGCTCATGAGCTTCGTTAGCTTCGATGGCTCCCAGTCCGCCGGGTGCTCTATCTGGTTGCCGTCGGCGTCGAGGTCCTGCTCGAAGTAGCCCTTCTTGGTCACGAGGGTGACCGCGACCAGCGGCAGCTTCAGGTCGGCGGCCGAGCGAATGGTATCGCCGGCGAGTACGCCGAGGCCTCCGCTATAGGTATGGATGTCCTGCGTGACGCCTATCTCCATCGAGAAATAGGCTATCTTGGGCTCGTTAAGGAACTCGGTTATATCGTGATTGTTAATGTCCATAGCCTATAATATTATTCCATGCGCGCGGGTTATACAAGTGGCCCTGAAATGTACGCGTTTTATAACGCATTCAGGAGATAAAACTTTTTACCTTTAGCTTTTTCTTCCTTGCGGGCGTAAGGGCCTGCTTGACAGCGAACCCCGGCTCTTCGAGTCCGTCCTTCTTTTTAATGAGCAGCCATTCCTTCCGCTTACCCTTCATCCTCACGAGCGCGAACACGCCCTTGAGCTTCTTTCCCTTTAGCTCAAACTCGATGCGGCCCTCGGCAGGGCTTCCGCCAACAAGTTTGTATGAACCGCTGTCCCAGATTACCACGTCGCCCGAGCCGTACTCTCCCGGGGCTATGGTGCCTTCGAACCCGGCGTACGACAGCTCGTGGTCTTCCACCTGCACGGCGAGCCTTTTGTGGGCGGGGTCCATCGATGGGCCCTTGGGCACGGCCCACGACTTCAGCACGCCGTCCATCTCGAGCCTGAAGTCGTAGTGAAGGTTGCGCGCGTGGTGTTCGTGGACGACAAAACCCGCCATCAGACTATTGTTCCCTCGACATTTTAAGCCCCACGAGCACTATGGTGCCTATCATGAAGACCACGCCCCCGCCCAGGGCCCAGGGGGCGCCGGGCTCTCGCGTGATCTCGACGAGCGCGGCCTTTATCGGATAGGGCCTTACCTGCTTGAGATACGCGCCGTAGCCGCGGAAGAACGACGGCCTGTTTGGTGCCATGTAATCGCTCTTGACGAGTTTCCCGTTATCGATATAATCCACTGCGGCGCGCCAGTCTATCGGATAGCCCTCTTTCGTGAGCGTCACGTCTATCTGGCTCACCTTAAGTATGATGTTGCCGGGCATTCTGACCATAGTCCCTTCCTGAAACGGAAACATCTCCTTGTATCCGCTGAGGCCGCTTACGAGGTGCCCGACCAGCATGAGCAGAAAACCTATATGTATTATCTGGGGGGCGATCACCAGCAGCCATTGCCGCCCGGAGCGTTTCTTTATCAGAGAATCAATACTGCACGCAAGCGTGTTAAGCACCAACGCGACAAGCAGCGCGAGCGAGCCCAGAAGCCACCACGACGCGCTTAGCGGCGCTTCACTTAGCCACTCAAACAGCGGCACCCACGTTATGGACTCAAACGCCGAGTGAACGGGCATGATAAGCGCCCCGGCCACGAAGAACATCAGCAGCCCGAGCATCAGGACCACCGTGGTCTTGAGCGAGAGAAAGAATCCCAGAACCTTATTCCCTATATTTTTGACCATAACCTTAAAACGCGTGGGAGCTCTTCATTAAAAGCCCCACGCCGAGATACGTAAATAGCACCACCACAAACCCCACTACCCCCAGCACCGCCGCGGGCCTTCCGCTCCACCACGGCCTTAGCCTCGCGTGCAGGTACAGGCCGTAGAACAGCCATAGCAGCGACGTCCAGAGCTCCTTAGGCGTCCAGAGCCAGTAGGTTCCCCAAGCAAGGAATGCCCATATTCCGCCGAGTATCATCGAGAGGCTGAAGAGGCTGTAGCCCACGAAGATGGATTTATACTGGAGCCGCTCGATGGCGGCGTCTCCGTTTTTCAGATAACTGATGCCGAGTATCGCGGCAAGGCCGAAGAGGGCGTAGCTCAGAAACGACATCGCCACGTGGAGCTCGAACCAGTAGGTGTTAAGCACCGGTGGAAGCGGCGTTGCGTAGGGCTTCTGCAGGAGAGCGAACGCCGTAAAGAGCGTGCACATCCCGGCGAGCATCACGTAGAACTCCCGGCTCAGCTTACGGGCGGACTGTATGCCCAGGGAGAAGGCGACGAGAGATGCCGAGAGGAAATTCAGAGTGTCGTGCACGCCCACAAGCGGAATGCGGCCGAGGTTAACGCCCCTGTAGATTAGGTATCCCGTCTGCACGGCGAAGCCCACGTAGATGAGGGGCCGCCACATCGTGCCGAACAGATAAAAGAAAAAGCTCACGGCGGCTGCGATCATCTAAAAATCTTTCCGGGGTTGAGGAGCCCCTTGGGGTCGAAGACCTTTTTAACGCCCCGCATGAGCTCAAGCTCGGCCTCGCCGATCTCCATGCCGATGTAATCCGCCTTCGTCAGGCCGACGCCGTGCTCGCCGGAGATCGTACCGCCAAGCTCGAGCACGTGTCTGAACATCTCTTCCACGACCTCCTGGCCGCGCTTGAACTTCTGCTTGTCGCGCTTGTCGCACATGATGTTCACGTGGATGTTGCCGTCGCCTGCGTGTCCGAAGTTCACTATGGGTATGCCGCTGTCCCGCGAGAGTTGTTTGAGTATCGCGAGCATCTCGGCGATGCGGCTCCTCGGCACAACAATGTCCTCGTTAATCTTGGTGGGGCTGATGTGATAGAGCGCGGGCGATATCGCGCGCCTGCACTCCCAGAGCCTCGTCCTGGCCTCCTCGTCGGCCGCGACCTCGCACTTGGCGCGCCAGTTGCGGCATATCTTAAGCACCTGGGCCGCCTCGGTGCGTATGACCTCGGGGTATCCGTCGAGCTCTATAAGCAGTAGCGCGTCGATAACCGTAGGCAACCCCGTGGGCTTGAACTTCTCCACCGCCCTGATGCATTCGTTGTCCATGAATTCAAGCGTGCGCGGCAGTATCCCGGAGGCGAGTATCTCCGATATGGCCCTTCCCGCGGCCTCAACGTCGCCGAAGTAGGCAAGCAGCGTGGTAACGCTCGGCGGCTGGGGAAGAAACCTGAGCCTGATCTTGGTGACCACGGCCAGAGTTCCCTCGGAGCCGACGAGCAAACGCGTGAGGTCGTAGCCCACGACACCCTTGTAAGTCTTTACGCCGGTCGTGATTATCCTGCCGTCTGGGAGCACGGCCTCAAGCTGCATGACATAGTCGCGCGTGACGCCGTATTTGAGCGCGCGGGGGCCACCGGCGTTTTCCGCCACGTTTCCTCCCAGCGTGCAGAACTCCATGCTCGCCGGGTCGGGCGGATAGAAATAGCCGCGCTCGGCAAGGGCGCGCTGGAACTCGCCGTTTATCACTCCGGGCTCAACCACGGCGTTGAGGTTTTCATAGTCCACTTCCAATATTCTATTGAGCTTCTCGGTGCTGATTATCACCGCTCCCTCGGGAGGCACGGAGCCGGCGGTCATTCCGGTGCCCGCGCCGCGGGGGACTATTATCATGTCGCGCTCGTAGGCGAACCTGAGCACCTCCGAGACCTCGTCCACCGTCCCCGGCCAAGCAACGAGCGCGGGCCTGCCCTCGAGCCCCGAGGCGTCGAAGCCGTAGCAGGCCAGGTCTTCTGGCTCCGAGGAATGTTTTACCTTAAGCTCCTGCAAACTCGCACTCCTTGCACTTGTTGGCCGCGCACATGCCCGTTATGCCCCTGTGGCAGAGGGCGAAGTCGTACTTCAAGGGGTCTTTTGCGTCGAGGGCCTTTAAGGATTCCGTTATCTCTACGGCCGTCTTCCAGTCGTTCGCCTTCCTGTGGGTGAACCCGAGACAGCGAGATACGCGCCCAATATGAGTATCGAGCGGGATGACCAGCTTAGATGGCGAGACCCCGCGCCAGAGGCCGAAGTCTATGTCCGAGTCGCGCACCATCCATCTCAGAAACAGGTTTTGCCTCTTGCAGGTGCTTCCCTTGCTCGGCGATGGGAACGCGAACATGAACCCGCGTGGTTTTATATTCCTCCCGTATACCGGAGCGGTGTTCACCGCGAGGGCCTCGTCCACGAGCCCCGCAAGCGCAGGTCCGATGTTCGGGTCGTCATCGCGATAGTGCGCCATGAACGCGCCCTCTATGCTCTTATGCTTCTTAACCAGCTCGGCCATTACGTGTATGATACCCGCAATGTCCTTAGTTGTGTAGAACCTGTAGAGGATGCCGTTGAACAATTTGGCATCGCGCTTCGCGTCGAAATCGCCCAGAAACTCGTAGGGGCTTGAGCCCATCACGCCCACCACGCGGTCGAGCACGGGCAGAAAAGCCTTGACGCTGCCATACGCAAATATTGAGGCCAGAAACGCCGCGGCCTCGACGTCGCGCTTCTCTTTATACCTCATGGGAACGCGAATAGGGTCGTGTCCCACGCGGCCCTCGAAGTCGTAGTCGCGGTAGAGGGCGTCGAGCCTTTTCTTGAGGTTTTTCAAATGTTTTATCTCCGCTTTCCCGGCCACCTGAATTCTAAGTTTAACAGGGTACGATGCGGCTTTTCCATTGCGCCCATAATACGCGGAAATATTGACCATCCGGAAGCGTTTGTGATACCTTGAGGTAGAAGTGCGGAGGGAAGATTACTTCCTGTAGGTGAGAGTGACGGGAATTGATAAAAAAGCTAGATTACAACCAGAAATCAATACTTAAAATAGCGCTATCCTTATGTTCTCGTAATTCGATTACAATCAATAATAAGAATATTCATAGGGGAGCTTATCATGAACGACAAAGAATTACGAATTCAGTCGCATAGAATCTTTCTCCAGCATAATCTCAACGATATAGCCATGTATCATAATGAAATAAAAAGGCTTATTAGAAATGAGATTGTCTGGATTAACAATAAATTAGATGACCCATCGACTTATCCAGAAAAACAAAAGCAATTAAATATTAAAAAGGATAATTATATAAATGATTATGAGCAAAAATTAATTCAGAGTACGTTTGTAATGATGTGTTCCTTTTTGGAAGAAATGCTTAATATCATACTCACTGGATATGCAGCGGATATCAAGAAGCCACAATCAACTGGATTAGATAAATACAAACTGGCCTTCAAAGATTCCTATGGTGTAAATATTTCCGATTTTGAATCATGGAGCCACTTGAAGGATTTAATGAAAATTAGAAATTGCATATTGCACTGTAACGGCAATTTAACATTCCTTAGAGATAGGCATTTGATTGAATCTGTCATTGAGCGCAATGCTGATTTCACAATCAAAGGTAAGCGAATTTACATAGCCGCAAATCAACTCAATAGATTTACCAAATCTGTAGATGAACTTAAGAACTGGTTATTGGATAGATGCGTTAATTGATAGATGAGGTAAAATCGAATGCCAGCTTCTTTTTCTACTATTAATTTTGATCAAACATTAGCTAAACTTGAAGAATCAGAAAAGTGGCTGTCCAATATTGGAGTGCCAGTCGATGGGACTCGATTTAGTGAAATACTAGAAATAGTTCGAATTATTCTCGACCACTATAAAAGAGATGAAATCTCGAAGCTTCTGAGAAACTATCCTGAGGGTCATTTGTATTACGCTCTCACTGATGCAACAGCATTTATTCGCATATACCTTACCTTCAAAAGCATCAAGAGTGACAAATTGCCTCGTGCTAAACTTAAAGAAATGCTCATCGGGCCCCTTTTGCCGTGGGACGAAGCACCTGCTAAAGGGAATATTCATGGGCGGAATACACTATTTGAGCTTGAAACAGCTGCTCGATTTATGAGTGCCGGGCTTAATGTCACAAACTTCGACGATGTACAATTTAATTATAAAAAACACGCATTCAATATTCAATGCAAACGCATTCATAGCCCAAAAAGAATAAGGGACAATGTTTCAGACGCAGTTAATCAGACCACAAAAAGAATGCGTAAAAATCCTGACATGAAGGGCTTAATCTGCCTTAGCATAGATAAAATATCAGAAAAAGAAGGATTGATTCTCGAAGTTAAAAATGAACAAGATATCGGATCCCATCTTGAGCAGATACCACATGAATTCATTCATTCATTTCGTGATGCCTGGCAAAATCTAATTAATATTCACATTCTCGGCACTCTTGTCGTATTTAATGCTTTAGCAATAATAAATGATAAGACACATCTTCTCACGCAGTGTCGTCAAGTAACTCTGGATATAATACCGCAGAAGGCTTTCTACCAACTTGAGGATTATCGCCTCATTAAATCACTCGGGAAAACAATTATAGGAAGTCTACGATAAATGTGTCCTAATATTATGTGACCAATCGGCAGACAACCCCCATGTTTTGTTTTTAAGGAAATGGCAGGTTCGGAAACGGGCCCTACATTTGAAGAGTTCTACCATAAATCCGCAATTTTGAAGAGCCACTTTTCTAACTCCTCGTAGGTGAAGTCCGCACTTAGTCGATAAACGTCTTCCCCGCTTAACTTCAAGCAAGGCGGAAGTGGTCTTAGGAACCATTTCCCATGGACGGCTTCATCCCCAATGCGGTTACAATGGCTCAGAGGGCGAGGTGCGTCCGATCGAGAAATGAGGAGGGTGACATCAGGCACTTGTCAGGCATTTATCAAGCAAATGTAAACCAGACAAAGAAAGAATACCTTTAATTCAATCGGTTATCATTGCGCACCCCCCTCCCACCCTCGACAAGCGCCAGCCAGGGGTGTAGTATCGACATATATGTCGGATAAGAGGGGTCTCGTGGCCAAGATTGCGACATTATTTGACAAAAATGTAAGCATTTGTAATAATAAGGCATACGGCAACCGATTGCCGACGATGCTATGAACGAGACGATATCGACAGCGACGAAAAAGGACCGGGAGCTCGGGGCCATCCTCGAGGTAAGCAGCGTGCTTACGGCCTCCTTCGACCTCGAGGAGAACCTCACCTCGGTGATGCGCACGCTGGCCACGGTGCTGGACATGCAGAGGGGCTGCGTCTTCCTGCTTGAGCCCGGCACGCACAAGATGCGCATAGTCGCCGCCCACGGCCTCACCGAGGACGAGATAAAACGCGGCAAGTACTCCATAGGCGAGGGCATCGTGGGCCGCGTGCTCGAAAACTCCGCGCCCATGTTCATCCGCGACATCGGCACCGAGCCCATGTTCCTAAACCGGACGGGCTCAAGGCCGAGGAAATCGGGGATATCGTTTCTCTGCATACCCATCACGCTTAAGGGCAAGCCCATGGGAGTGATAAGCGTGGACAGAATTTACTCCGAAGAGCACGGCGGCGTGGACGACGACCTCCGAGTGCTGAACATCATATCGAGCCTCATCGCGCAGTTCGTCAAGCTCTGGGAGACATACAGGGAGGTCGACCTCGAACGGGAATCACTTAAGCTCGAGCTCAAGGAGCGCTACAGCCTGCCTAACCTCGTGGGCGAGTCCCCGGGATTCCAGGCCGTGCTCAAGAGCGTGCTCAAGGTGGCGGACACTGAAGCCACGGTGCTCGTGCTCGGCGAGTCCGGCACGGGCAAGGAACTCATAGCGCGCACGCTTCATTTCGAGAGCAAGAGGGCGAAGAAACCTTTTGTTGCAGTTAATTGTGCCGCCCTTCCCTCTAACCTGCTTGAGGTGGAGCTCTTCGGGTGCGAAAAAGGCGCCTTCACCGGCGCGACGGCGAAACGCATAGGGAGGTTCGAGACCGCACAGGGCGGCTCCATCTTCCTCGACGAGATAGGCGAGCTCCCCATAGAGCTGCAGGCGAAGCTTCTGCGCGTGCTCGAGGACCGCACGTTCGAGCGCGTCGGCTCATCGACGTCGATAAAGGCGAACGTTCGCGTTATCGCGGCCACTAACCGCAACCTCGTTGACGAGGTAAAGCGGGGCAACTTCCGCGAAGACCTCTACTGGAGGCTCAACGTGGTGCCCATAGTGCTTCCGCCGCTCAGAGAGAGGGTCGGCGACATCCCGATACTGACTAACTACTTTACGGAGAAGTTCAACCACGGATACGGAAAGAACGTGAGGCTCGGCAAGGAGGCCATGGACTCCTTCATGACATACGCATGGCCGGGCAACATCAGGGAGCTTGCGAATACGCTCGAGAGGCTCATAATCATGAGCGACGGCCCGAGCATAGAGCCCGGTGATCTGCCCTACAGGATAAGGCACGGCGCGGTCGAACCCGAGAAGGGAGAGATAGCGGCGGCGGCAAAGGGAGACTCTCTGCGCAGCGAGGTGCTCACGCTTGAGCGCGAGAGGATAGTTAAAGCCCTGAAGGACAGCGGATATGTTCAGTCCAAGGCGGCGCGCTCTCTCGGCATAACTCCGCGACAGCTCGGCTACCGCATCAAGAAGTACGGAATAAGCATCTCCTGACGTCAGGTCAATAATAAAAAGGGGGAGCGCCCTGCGGGGCGCTCCCCCTTTTGCTTTCCGTTTCTGCCGAACGCTTAGAGCGCTTCCTTGCCCTTCGCGCCGGTACGAATTCTGAAGACCTCGGTCACCGGCGAGAGGAATATCTTTCCGTCTCCAACGTTGCCGGTCCTCGCGGCGTCGATTATCGTGTCCACGATGTCCTGGACGTCCTCGCCGTTTACGACTATCTCCAGCTTCAGCTTCGGCAGCATCTCGATGGTGTACTCCCTGCCGCGGTACTGCTGCGAGACACCCTTCTGCCTGCCGTGGCCTTCTATTCGAGTCAACATGAGTCCCGGATATCCCTTCTTCTCGAGGGCGGCCCTCACGTCTTCAAGCCTGTCAGGCCTTATGACTGCTGTGATCTTTTGCATGATGAGCCTCCTTTCTACCTCTGTATCCAGAAGTTAGGATATGCAGGCGTACCGTGCTCGTACACGTCGAGGCCCTCAAGCTCCTCGACCGGATTGACCCTAAGGCCATGCACGAGGTCGATTACCTTAAATATTATCATGCCCATTATGAAAGCCCAGGCAAGACATACGACCGCGCCGATCGCCTGTGCGATGAGCTGACCCGAGCCTCCACCGTAGAGCAGTCCGGTTACGAACGGTCCGTCGGTGGTATAGTTGCCGTACGTGCCGTCGGCAAAGAGGCCAAGACTGATGAGGCCCCAGAAGCCGTTTACTCCGTGCACGCTTACCGCACCGACGGGGTCGTCGACGCCCATGTTCTCAAGGGCGAGGACGCTCACCACGACCAGCACTCCGGCGATAAGCCCTATGACCACGGCCGCCCAAGCCTCTACCCATGCGCAGGGCGCCGTTATGGCGACGAGACCCGCAAGGGCGCCGTTAAGCGTCATACCGATATCGTACTTCTTGGTCTTGAAGTACATTAAGGTCATTGCGGCAACGGCACCGGCCGCCGCGGCCATATTGGTGTTGACCGCAATAACAGATATTCTCAGCTCGTGAGCAGAAAGCGTACTGCCCGGGTTAAATCCGAACCACCCGAACCACAGGATAAAAGTACCCAGGGCCGCAAGGCTCATGCTGTGGCCGGGAATGGCCTTCGGCTTTCCGTCGGCACCGAACTTACCGAACCTCGGCCCCACCGCAATGGCACCGGCCAGGCCTACCGCACCACCTATAAGGTGCACGACGCCCGAGCCCGCGAAGTCCAGGTGTCCCATTCCATATGGAAGCGTGCTGAGCCATCCGCCGCCCCATACCCAGTGACCGTAAATGGGGTAAACCACCGCGCTGATGATAACGCTATAGATGAGATACGCGCTGAACTTCAGCCTCTCCGCGACCGCTCCTGAGACGATGGTGGCCGCCGTCGCCGCAAAGACGAGCTGGAAGATGAATAGCTTGTACTTGTCCACGTCGTAGAAGGCGCCGCCCAGGAACCAGCCGTCCGTGCCGAACAGTCCCATCTTGTCGGCCCCGAACATCAGGGCGAAACCTACGGCGAAGTAGGCTATCGAGCCCATCGCCACGTCCATGACGTTCTTCATCATAAGGTTAGTCACGTTCTTTGCCCTGCAAAACCCTCCTTCGACCATCGCGAACCCAGCCTGCATCAGGAACACGAGGAACGCGCATATGAGCACCCACACGAAGTCCAGCGCAATGCCCGGGTCCGCAGCCAGAGTGGCCGCACCGCTCGGGTCGGGCGCCGGGTCGGCGGGGGAGGCGGGCGGAGCAACAGTTACCTGCTCCACCCCGGGAGGGTTAGTCGCCTCCTCCGCAGAAACAACCCCTATGGCCGAGACCATCAGGATCACCGCTAACATTAATACCAGTACAAGCCTTTTCATTTAATTTTCCTCCTCTCTCGCAAGCCCCGTTAGAAGCTCGCCGAGACGTTAACACCACCGTATAGGATGTCCTTGTCCATGTCGAAGCTTATGGCTTCCATGGCCGCCTTAGCGTCCTTGCTGAGCGGGAACGAGTAGGCTATCATCGGCGATATGGTCACGAACTGGCCAATCGGGAGGCCGAGCGATGCCGATATCTCGCCATTATAGAAGTTGGTAAACTCGTTACCGTCCTTGCCGGGACCCATCACCTTGTTGTCGAAGTCCACGCTGGCCGAGGCGCCTACGTCAAACGAAGCGCCCTTAACAGTCCCAAGGTCGGGCAGAGCGAACGAATGCCCCACCGACAACACCATGAAGCCGCCGTTGCCCTCATCGATGTCCCAGTACAGGGTCACCGAAGGCGAGAGCAGCACGTCCGCGCTCGCGCTTACATATAGTTCCTGGGTGTCTGGTATGCCCTCGAGGCCGTAATAGATATAGCCGCCCTCAAGACTCACCTTCTCCACGGGGCTGAAGCCGTAGCTCAGGGTATAGTCCGTCTCGGTGAGCTCGCCCCTGTCGCCGCCAACCTCATAGTCGCTGTCCCAGTTGGCCCAGAGGTTCGCGCTGAAGCCCGCGATGCTGAAGGTCACAGAGGGCTGAATGACCCAGTCCTCACTGAGCTTCAAGCCCCTCCACACGTAGTTGCTCATAAAGCTTACGTCCGCACTTGCCGACTTCTCGACCTCCGCGTTGGCAGACATCGTAAAGCCCAACAGCATCACGATGGCCAACATCAGTACTGAAAATCTCCTTGCGTTCATCTCTCCTCCTATTTACCTTCCGAATTTTCGTTAAAGTTTTCTGCTTCCGTTTCTGCTACCACTTCAGTTACCTCTTGCCCCACCTCCTTGTCTATTCCGTATTTCCTGATCTTGTATCCAATCATCCTTTCGGTTATGCCGAGCCTCCTTGCCGCCCTTGCCTTGACCCAGTCGGTCTGGCTGAGCGCTTCGAGTATCTCGGCCCTTTCCAGCTCTTCTACTTTCTCCACGAGAGAGTTCATCTCTTCTCCCTTCCGGTGGAAAGTCATCAGTTGAGACTTGCCGCCCGCAGTTCGAGTACGCCGATGACCAGGGGGCATTTCTCGGGGTTCTTCCCGCATATGAGGTCCCGGTACATATCCGCCACCGGCATACCCTTGGTGCAGGCCTCCCTCTCATCGTTGAAGTTTGAACATCTCATTTTCACTTGCCCTCCTTTCGGCTTTTTTCACTTCGCATCTCTTAAAGCCAAAACCGTGCCAACTTTTCGGCCTCCCGATTTAAAAGGATTTTTCTGAAACGCGCATTTCACAAAAGTGTAGCCACCAACAATTTTGTCAATTGTTCTACGCTAGAAATTGTCGGCCTCTTGCGGGGAATTCGAGGAATGATCTGGAGTGGCAATCCCTACATTTTTGTCAGACAATTTTGTCCGTCCTACAATATTGTCATAACAATAACTACGTAATGCCTTAATAAATAAGTATTCCGACAATTGGCACGATATGTGTATTACATAACATTAATAACAAGTAACACTGGGAGGGTATTACTTATGAAGATGGTAACGGCAGTCATCAAGCACTTCAAGCTCGACGACGTGCGCACGGCGCTCACCGAGATCGGCATCCAGGGCATGACCACCGTCGAGGTCAAGGGCTTCGGAAGACAGAAAGGCCACATGGAGGTCTACAGGGGCGCGGAATACGAGGTTCGGTTCCTGCCCAAGGTTAAGATCGAGGTGGCGGTGCCGAAGGAAAAGCTCGACGAGACGGTCAACGCCATACAGACGGCGGCAAAGACCGGCGAGATAGGCGACGGCAAGATCTTCGTTTACGACCTTGAGAACGTAATCAGAATTCGCACCGGGCGCACCGGGAAGGAGGCAATATAATATGCGTGGCATCAAGAGAACTTTAACCATCATCGGGGCCGCGCTTTCGGTCCTCATGCTCAGCGGAACGGCCTTCGCCTCCGAAGGCTCCGCGATAAACACGGGCGACACGGCCTGGATGCTGGCCTCGGCGGCCCTCGTCCTACTGATGACGCCGGGGCTCGCGATGTTTTACGGCGGCATGGTCAGAAGGAAGAACGTGCTGGGCACCATAATGCACAGCTTCGTGGCCATAGCGGTAATAAGCGTGCAGTGGGTGCTCTTCGGATACAGCCTTTCGTTCGGGCCCGACGTGCACGGCTTCATCGGCGACCTTTCTTGGTTGGGGCTGAACGGCGTGGGGCTGGAGCCCTCGAGCTACGCGCCCACCATCCCTCATCTGGCGTTCATGATATACCAGTGCATGTTCGCGGTGATAACGCCCGCGCTCATAAGCGGCGCCTTTGCAGAGAGGATGAAGTTTTCGGCCTATGTGCTTTTCATACTCCTGTGGAGCACGCTCGTCTATAACCCCGTGGCCCACTGGATATGGGGCCATGGCGGATGGCTTAACGGCACGCTGGACTTCGCCGGCGGTATCGTTGTGCACCTTACCTCTGGTATCTCGGCCCTCGTAGCGGCCCTCGTGATAGGGGCAAGGCGCGAGTACCTCAAGGAGCCCATGCCTCCGCACAACCTTCCGATGACCGTGCTCGGCGCGGGCCTCCTGTGGTTCGGCTGGTTCGGCTTTAACGCAGGCAGCGCGCTACAGGCCGGTGGCATTAGCACGATGGCGTTTGTGACCACCCACACCGCAGCGGCGACGGCGACGCTGGTCTGGGTGATAGTGGAATGGATGCACCGCGGCAAGGCCACGATGTTCGGCGCGGCAACTGGCGCGATAGCCGGTCTCGCAACCATAACCCCGGCAGCGGGATTCGTCAGCCCAATGTCGGCGATGGCGATAGGCGCGATTGCGGCCATCCTCTGTTACACGGCCCTTAACTTAAAGAGCAAGCTCGGCTACGACGACTCGCTCGACGCCTTCGGCGTCCACGGCGTGGGCGGCACCACGGGCACCATCTGCGCGGGCCTTCTGGCCTCGCTCGCCATAAATTCCGGTGGCGCCAACGGCCTCTTCTTCGGCAACGCCTCCACCCTGATCATGCAGTTAAAGGCCATAGGCGCGGTTGCGGTCTATTCGGTGGTCATAACCTTCGTGCTCCTTAAGGTGCTCGATAAGACCGTGGGCCTCAGGGTCCAGAACGAGCAGGAGATGCAGGGCCTCGACCTCACGCAGCACAGTGAGGAGGGCTACTACCTGAGCTAAGCCTTACGTTAGTTATTACATTAGGCCCCTTCTCTTACATAGAGAAGGGGCCTTTTTATCTATTACTTACACACAATTTTGTCGAACAAATTTGTTCCATCTACAAATTTGTAGTACACTCGCCATATGTACTCCCCTGTTATAAAAGCATTTTCATTTCTGGCACGTTTTGTGTAATTACGTAAGAAAACCTTAACGGGAGGTGTCGTATGAAAATGGTCTCGGCGGTCATCAAGCACTTCAAGCTCGATGAAGTTAGAGAAGCCCTGACTAACATAGGTGTTCAGGGCATGACTATAGTGGAAGTAAAAGGGTTCGGCAGGCAGAAAGGCCACATGGAGGTCTACAGGGGCGCGGAGTATGAAGTCCACTTCCTGCCGAAAATCAAGGTAGAGGTCGCAGTGGCGGCCGAGAAGGTCGAAGAGACCCTCAAGGCCATCCAGGACTCGGCCAAGACGGGCGAGATAGGTGACGGAAAGATATTCGTTTTCAACCTCGATTCCGTGACGAGAATAAGGACCGGAGAAACCGGAAAGGAGGCTATCTAAAAATGGCAAAGCGAATTTCCACTCTGCTTAGCGCCGCGCTCATGGTGCTCGTTACCTGCGGCGTCGCATTGGCCTCCGATGGCGGTGCCATCAACTCGGGCGACACGGCCTGGCTTCTGATATCGACGGCGCTCGTGATGCTCATGACGCCGGGCCTCGCGCTCTTTTATGGGGGAATGGTGAGAAGGAAGAACGTCCTCGGCACCATAATGCACAGCTTCATGATACTCTGCCTCGTTAGCGTGGTCTGGGTGCTCTGGGGCTACTCGCTCTCCTTCGGCCCGGACGTGGGCGGCTTTATCGGCAACCTCGACTGGATCGGCCTCAGGGGCGTAGGTCAGGAGGCCAACGGAACCGTACCGCACTACGCGTTCATGATGTTTCAGGGCATGTTCGCCATAATCACGCCCGCGCTTATCACGGGCGCGTTCGCCGAGCGCATCAAGTTCTCCTCGGTGATGATATTCACCGTGCTCTGGGTGACGTTCGTGTACGCCCCCGTATGCCACTGGGTATGGGGCGGCGGATGGATAGGCACCAAGATCGGCGCGCTGGACTTCGCGGGCGGCACGGTCGTTCACATTAACTCGGCGATGGCGGCCATAGCGGCGGCCATCATAATAGGCAAGCGCAAGGGCTACCTCAAGGAGCACATGGCCCCGCACAACCTGCCCATGACTATTCTCGGCGCGGCGCTCCTGTGGTTCGGCTGGTTCGGCTTTAACGCAGGAAGCGCGCTGGCCTCAAACGGGCTCGCGACGCTCGCGTTCGTTACGACCAACACGGCGGCCGCATCGGCGGGCCTTAGCTGGTCGCTTGCGGAAAAATTGCACAGGGGCAAGTCCACGGCTCTGGGCGCGGTCTCGGGAGCGGTGGCAGGCCTCGTGGCCATAACCCCCGCGGCCGGGTTCGTAACGCCGCTTGGTTCGATAGCAATCGGTTTCGTGGCCGGCATGGTCTGCTACGCCGCGGTGAGCCTCAAGCCGAAGTTCGGTTATGACGACGCCCTCGACGTCCTGGGCATCCACGGAGTGGGCGGCCTCTGGGGCGCGCTTGCAACCGGCATATTCGCGACTCTCGCGGTGAACCCCGCGGGAGCCAACGGCCTTCTGGCCGGAAACGCGGGTCTTCTTAAGGCCCAGGTTATAGCCAGCGCGGCCACCATAGCGTATTCGCTGGTGGTGAGTTCCATACTGCTTAAGATAGTCGACCTCATAAGCGGCCTGAGAGTGGAGGAAGAGCAGGAGGTACAGGGCCTTGACCTCAGCCAGCACGGTGAGAACGGTTACGACATGATATAAAGAAACCCCCTCCCAATAAAAAAGGGGGCGCGTAATGCGCCCCCTTTTTTATGCCTTCAGGATGAGGTCTTCGACTCAAAGCACTCCATCTTTCTGAGTTTCTTTATCTCGAAATGCCGCTTGTCGCACCAGACGCTGTCGGGCTCGGGCGTGCCTCCGTGCGGCTTGATGTACTTGGCCCACTTGCACTCGATGCAGTGGCGTTTGTGAAAGGCCGTCGGGGAAACATAGCAGGTCATGACCCTCTGCTTTCCCATCTGCATGCCCCGCTTCGAGCACCACACGGTGCCAGGCGGCGGCTTCTTACCGTCGGGTTTCTCGGGATATCCGAACTTGCACTGCCCGCACTTGCCCTTTTCCATGGCCCTGTCTTCTTAACTCCTTACTTATATGGTAACAAAGAAAACTGCCGGGGGTGTAGTTTACTGGCCGAATGGGCAGGCCCGCATGCAGACGCCGCAAATGGTGGCCTCGATGCCGGGCGTCTCCTGCCACTTGACGGTGCGGGCATAGCACGTACCGATGTCCACGGCCTCATCGCGGCTTGCGTAGTGGGTCTCGGTGGAAACTCCGCGTATCGCGCCAACCGGACACGCCTCGGCGCAGGCGGTGCATTCGCCGCATCCCTGGAGGACCTCGATCTCGGGCTCAAGGGGCATGTCGGTCAGCACTGTGACAAGCCTTATGCGCGGGCCTCTGTCGGGATTCACTATGAGGAGGCTCTTTCCCTGCCATCCGATGCCCGCCATCCTCGCCACGGCCTTGTGCGATATGGAACCCACGGGAGGCTCGCCTCCAAGTTTCTCCGACGCGGGGATCGCCCTCGCCTTATGCCCCCTCGCCTCTATCCATTCGACGAGCGCATTTGCGAGCCGGTTAAGCTCCGCGTTTTTCTCCCAGTAGTGCGCGGCGTACTCGGGCGTCGGACCTTCGTCTATGGCATCCACTATCGCGTCGTCGAGATAAACGACAATGGAGACGGCGCTTATATATGGGTCGAGGAGATTCGGGGGAATAGTCTCACGTTTCCGCCTGAATGGGTCAAGCGGTGCCACGCCCGAGAGGTCGGCGCCTTCGTCGGAAAGAAACTTCTTTAGCTCATCGGTGTCGCTCATGGCATCTAGCTCGAAAGCACTGTCGAGACCACGTCCACGGCGGCGTTGGGCCTTGCTATGGCCTTCACGTTACTTCTCATGGCGGCAAGGCGAGTTCTGTCCGAGAGCAGTTCGCCGAGCTTGTACGACAGTAGCGGCAGGTCGTTGCAGCGAATGGCCACTCCCTTCTCGAGGAAGTAATCGCTGTTTCGTTCCTCCTGCCCCGGCACCGGGTTTACTATGACGAGAACAAGCCCGCTTGCCAACGCCTCTGAGCTCGTGAGCCCCCCGGCCTTTCCGACCATCACGTCCGAGGCCGCCATCCACTCGTACATCTCGGTGGTGTAGCCGACTGCCTTGACGGGATTGCGCATGCGCTCCATGCCCTCTATCTTTCGCTTAAGCTCCTCGTTTCTGCCGCAGATGACCGCGGCCTGAAGCGGGTACTCCGTCGAGCAGACCTCCTTTACCAGTGCCTCCACTGGGCCCACGCCGAACCCGCCGGCCGAGACGAGCACAGTGGTGAGTTTCTCGTCGAGCCCGAGCTTGCGGCGCGTGGCGAGCTTCGCCCTCTGCTTCGCGAACTCCGGCAGCACGGGTATGCCGGTAACGTGTATCCGCCCGGCCTCCACCCCCAGCCTCATAAGGTACTGCTTCGTCTGCTCGCAAGAAACGAAGTACCAGTCAGTGTCCTGGTATAGCCACATTGCGTGGGCGTCCACGTCCGTGATGACAATTCCCACGGGGAGGTCTATATCGCCCTTGCGCCTGAGATAGAGCAGAATCTCGGCCGGGAGGAAATGCGTGCAGACGGCGAGGGCCGGCTTTTGTTCCCTGATAAGTTTTTTCAGCGGCCTGGTGTTCAGGCGGTCGAGGGCGAGCATGCGTTTCTTGTGTTTCCAGGGCTCGTCGGTGGCGTCGTAAACCCACCCGAGAAACGTGGGCCCCTTCTCTATGAGTTCCAGGTAGAGCTTGGAGTAGATGTTCCTGAACACGGAGGAAGTGTACTTGAGCACCTCTACGTGCTCCGCCTGCACCCCCCGCAGTGCGAACGCGGCCTTGAGGGCGTTTGCGGCGCTGACGTGGCCCGCCCCCGCCGCGGCCGAAAAGACCATCACGCGGGAGTCGTCCACCTAATCGTCTTCCTCTCCGGCGAAACGGCGAAGAAAATGCTTAAGCTGGATCCAGATGTCGTTGAAGCCGAAGTGCTGCATCTCGTCCTCTGCCTCCTTGTAGGTCCAGCCATCGTTCCTGAGCCTGTATGCGGCAACCACTACGCCAGTGCGGTCCTCGCCCAGGGCGCAGTGCACATAGAGCGGGCGCAGCGCGGGGTCCGACATGGCACGCAACGCGGCTTCCACGTCCTCGGTCTTCGGAGTCTTAAGCATGTTCATTGGAATCTCTATGGAGGTCATGCCGTGCGACTCGACCGCCTCGCGTTCGCCGTGGTAAGCGCGTAGGTTAAGCACCGTCTTTATCCCCATCTTCCTGAGCGTCTCGTATCCCTCGGGGTTATCGGGCTGTGCGCCGCGATACAGGCCGTCCTCTATCTTCCCCACGTTCTTAAGGCCCGGAAGGCCCTCGATGCGCTCGAGCGTCCTCGCACCGGGCGGAAGGGTCACATCGACAGAGTCCGCGCAGAAGGCGGCGGGGGCCAGAAGAAGCACAACCAGCATGAATGTGATTACGGGGCGCATCATTATTCGAAAGTATAACTCATGAGGGCGGATAATTCTATGGGGATGGGTACAGTCTTAGTCCTTAGCCACTTCGAGGCCCGAACTCTCAACGAGGCGGAGGTCGTCCTCGGCGCTTCGCCCCGCCACGGTGAGGCAGTCGCCCGTAAGAAGGCCGTCGGCCCCCGCGGCTATGACCATCGCGTTGAGCTCGCCCAGCGTCTGCATCCGCCCGCCGCATACCCGCACCTCGCAGTCGGGGAGCAGAAACCTGTAGAGGCTCACTATCTTCAAAGCCTCTTCAGGGCTCAGGGGCGGGGTGTCCCCAAGCGGTGTGCCCTTCACGGGAACGAGAAAGTTTATGGGGATGGAATCGGCGCCGATATCCCTAAGCTCGAGGGCCATGTCTATTCTGTCCTCCCAGGATTCGCCCAGGCCGAAGATGCCGCCCGAACATAGTGAAAGTCCCGCCCTCTTGACTGCCGCTATGGTGCGGAGCTTGTCGTCGTAGGTGTG
>Ga0055448_10000018_pt1 | contig 32542 bp, 33 predicted proteins | sample China_Galinas_PW_4_FD_57744 | JGI IMG/M metagenome (GOLD analysis project Ga0055448, IMG submission 57744) | Wetland microbial communities from San Francisco Bay, California, USA, that impact long-term carbon sequestration - China_Galinas_PWA_D2 | ecosystem: Environmental > Aquatic > Marine >... | reverse complement strand
ACCCAGGTTAGAATTAAACCAAATACAGAAGATTTAATAAGACCGCCGCGAATGTCAGCAACTTCAACATACATCTTAATATTATTAATGTAATCTTCGGCGCTCAATTCTAGAATGTAAACACATACAATATAACCACCTACAATGCCGAAAATCATGGCAAACAGAGAAAGAAACGGCAAAATTATTGTGCCAGCAAATATACGTGGCGTAATAAGATATTGCATGATATTGATTCGTAAGGTTCGTAATGCATCAATCTGTTCGGTAATTTGCATGGTGCCAATTTCAGCCGCAATAGCTGATCCAGCACGACCAGTAACCATAAGACCGGTTAATACCGGGCCAAGCTCACGAATCATACCCAACGCAACAACGGCACCGATAAATTGTTCGCCGCCAACTCGTTGAAATCCAATATAACTTTGCAGGGCAAAAACCATCCCTGCAGATAAGCCGGTAAGCATAACCACGGGAAATGAATCGACGCCAATTTGATTCATGTAATAAAACATTTTGCGCAGTTTTGGTCGCGTAGTGAACAATGTTTGAATAGCCTGCACTAAAAAAAGAAAAAATCTACCTGAGAGGGCGCATAATGATAATATAAAATGGCCAATAAAGGTAAACAACCACAAAACCACAATACCCTCTCACTGGGTAAAAAGATTACTAAGCTTGCGTAAATGGCGTCTCTTGTTGAGCACGTCCTGATGCATATAATAAACGACCAGTTTGAGCAGAACGCATTAATGAAAGCGTGAGTGAACCCAGCATAAATATGGCAACAAATACCCAGGTGATTTTCTGAAAAATATCTTGACCACCCGAGCCACCAAATAACATTTGTGAGCTGCCACCCATTTGACCAAGGCCCATACTACTTTTACCTGGCTGAATTAAAATAATAAGTACCAGCAGGAAACAAATAAAAATAAATCCTGTTACTAATAATCCATATAACATTTTTTAACTCCGTTGCAATTTTACCGTATGCTTTTACTTTACGATAATACTATTTTTTTGAATTTTTGAAAATCAAGGCTTGCCCCACCAATCAGGAATCCTGCAACTTCTGGTATGGCTTTGAGTGTAGAGGCATTTTCTTCATTGACGCTGCCTCCATATAATACCGGCATATTATTCTGCTCGGTTATCCAGCTTATGGTTTCAGTCAATTCTCGGGATTCTGGAATAGTTCCTGTGCCAATTGCCCATATTGGTTCATACGCAATAATAATGTTATGTGATTTTTTTATCTCATTGAGAGGGGCCAGCTGTTTTGTGAGTATCTCTTTTGTTTGTTTATTATCTCGCTGTTCTTTGGTTTCTCCAATACATATGATTGGTATAATGCCAACTTGTATTAACTGTTCTGCTTGTTCAGCAATAACCTGATTTCTTTTTTGGCAGGCAGTTCGTTGTTCGCTATGGCCAATAATGCAATATGAGCACCCAATATCATTGAGAGATTGTGCTTGCACTTGCCCTGTATAGGCACCAGATGCATAGGCAGAACAATTTTGAGCGCCAGTAGCAACATGAGTTTGTTCAAATTGCTGCGTAATCGGGTACAAAGCGTCAAAAGAAGGAAATACTATAATTGTGCCATGAGTGGTGAGCTCAGCAAAAGCGTGGCTATTTTTCTCTGCATAGCTAATAGCTTGCGAAAAACTGAGTTGCATTTTCCAGTTAGCTGCATAAATGAATGGTTTGTGTGACATATGTAAACTCAATTAAATAGGATTTATATTGAGCATACTATTTTGATGAGAAAGTAAAAGAGCCCCGGCATGTCGGGGCTCTTTTTTTATTTTTAACTTGGCGTAGCTAGTTAAGCAGTTATTTCTGGTGAAACAACTTCATCTTCAACAATAGCTGGTTCTTCTTCACCATTGGCCTGACCAGCCGCAACAATCTCATCATAATTCATATCATCAGCAAGCAAGAATGGCAGCGCATTATTTACAAAGTTTTGTTCATTATGTTGCAAGTTAATATGATCACAATCGGCAAATAAGAGATGCAGACGATCACTTTCATAAAGATCTTTAATACCAAGTGCATTTTCTTTGAAATAATCTGATTCGGTAAGTGATTGGGTAACAGTGCCAAATGAATCGGGGCGATAATAGCCAAAATGACACGATTCAGCAGGTTCAATAATATCTTCTTGTTGCGCCGCAATTAAGACCATGTTTTTGAGATTTGTTATATTTTGCCTGAATATGAGTTGTAAATCATGATCTTTTTCATTATTTAATAATGGTAAAAATCGGCATTTAGCAAGATAAAGATCATAATTATTTACATCGCGCCAATAACCAGCGAAACTAACAAAATTTTGGAAAAAGCTTGTATAAAGCAATTGATATGCATATGTTTCGAGTAAATTTAACCAAAAGAAACGGTTATCATATGTGCCTGGAGTCCCGCATACACCCATGTGTGGTGTGCCAAGAGAGATATACGTATGAACTGGCGGATTATTGTAGCGCTGCAAATAATACCGACCTACTAAGCCACCTTGTGAGTGACAAATCATATTAAAACCACCTGCTAATTCAGGATCATTTTGTAATTCTTGAGCGAGCCATTCAGTTTGGGCATACATGTTCCAGAATGAAGTAAATTTTCCCAATCCTAATTGGATGTTTTTTACATACGTATTGGGTAAATATTTTTCAATATATCCCTCAAGAGGTTTCATCTGATGAGTATCAGCAAGCAATCCATGCACTAATACAACGGGTAATGCCTGATCGGCATGTACGTTTGTACTCCATAACAAAAAAAATGAATAAACAAATATTGAATAGTGTTTCATAACGGTCCCCCTGGCAAAACACCGACCTAACCCTTAGTGTTTAGGATAATAGGTTTGAAGGGAGACTCGCAATGGTTTAGTGGAAGTTACTTCATTGGTAAGCACGAACTTACTTTTTTAAGTTCCGCGATATGTTTCTCCATATCTTTTTCGATATATTGGAGCAACTCATATAATTTAGTATTTTCAGATTTCTTTGCATCTTCAAGAGCATGTTTTTTTATGAACCAACTAATACAACTGAGTTTGTGTAATAACTTAATGCAATTGTATTCACAATTTTCCATCATAGGTATCTCCTTTTATTTTTAAACTGTCATAGATAAGTTATAGAGTAATTCTATGCCATTTTTCAAACATACGGATTACCGAGCGTTCTTGTGTGGGTAATTGAGGCGAATATTTATCGATCCACCGTAATTCTTTCGATTCATTATTTTGTTGTACCTGTTCTTCACTCATTACTTGAAGTAAAAATCGGACATCATAATGATAATGGGCAGGTTCCTTTTGATTTTTAGGAATCAAATGGATATCGATATCAAATATTTCATTACTTACTGCTTGAATATGAGAGATACCAGATTCTTCTTGTGCTTCTTTGAGTGCAACCTGTAATACGTGAGGATCGCCATCGCAATGGCCTCCCAGTTGGAACCATTTATCCAATTTAGTATGGTGCATTAATAATGCTTTATCACTAGATTTATGTAATAGCCATGCTGATGCAGTGATGTGTCCTTTTTGCAATGAACGCTCAAAACAATTTTCATGCTGTTGAATAAATTGAATCATACGTTCTTTCGCTTCTTTTTCTTCATCAGTTGGCTGATAGTCCTGAAGGAGTAGAAGAAGATGTTTTCTTATCATAGAATAGCCTTTAGATAAGCACTTATAAGGATGTTAGTTCTTTATTAAATACGCTAGAATATGCTATTTTAATATACATAGAGGGGAGAGAAAAATGAAGTTTAAAATTATGGCAATGGCTGCCTGTATAGGAGTTAGTGCCAGCTATGCAACAAAATTTACGTCAGATATGGTTTCAAAGATTGGTGAACACATTTGGCAGAGTGAAACTAAAGGAGATGATAACAAGCTGATTTTTTGGAAAGATGGAGAAAATCACGCTTCCTGTGGTATCGGGCATTTTGTTTGGTTCCCTTCGGATATAGAAAAAACATGTGATGAGCAATTTCCTGATCTATTGCGTTATTTGCAAGAAGAGGGAGTTTCTCTTCCTCATTGGCTTGAAAAAGATTTAAGGTGTCCTTGGCCTGATAAAACTACATTTGATACAGCCAAAAATAAAAATGAAGTATACATTCAAGAATTAAATAGATTATTATCAACTACTCGCGACAAACAAGCTTATTTTATTATTAAACGCTTTCATGAACATGTTTTAGCAGAAATAACGAAATCTAATGCTGAATTAAAAACTTCCATTGCTCAGTTGAAAAAGACTCAGAAGGGACTTTTTGCTATGATTGATTATGCGCATTTTAAAGGGAGCGGCCTTGATCCCAAAGAGCGATTTACTTTTACTACTAAAAATGAGAGCAAAGAATATGGCTGGGGATTAAAGCAGGTACTTGAAGAAATGCATAATTCAGGAAAAGAGGATATTGTTGAGAAATTTAGTGATTCTGCAGCAGTAGTTTTATTGCGTCGCTCTCTTTCTCGCAGAGAAATAGATTGGTTTGATGGATGGCTTATACGTGTTGAAGCATATAAAAACGATTTTTAGTTGGTTTGTATTGAGTTTTATATCTTGTTTTCCCATTGATGTTGAACATCTTGTGCAATCGATGACACTTGAACAAAAGATTGGGCAACTAATTGTTGCAGCTGCGGTGGCCGATCCTGAGCATTGTGAGGGAACTCATTTTCTGCGCGAATGCTCTTATCAGGTTGATCAGAAATATATAGAAGAATTCATTTCCAAACATCATATTGGTGGCATAATTTTTTTAGGCTATTCAACCATTGTCAAACAGCAAGAATATGCTAAACATTTACAATCATTAAGCCGTATTCCTCTTTTTATACTGCAAGATTTAGAGCCAGGGTTGCGTCGTATTGATGATGGGCCTCACTATCCACGCAATGTGCAGCTTGCGCAGGTACCTGATGAAGAATTATATCAGATAGCGGTAGATATTGGGCGATTATGCAATACGGTGGGCGTTCATATTAATTGTGCGCCGGTGGTTGACGTGAATAATAATCCGGCAAATCCAGTTATTGGCAGCCGTTCTTTTGGCGATGATCCAGTATTGGTTACCGATAAAGCTCAAATATTTATGCAGGGATTGCATGAAAAAGGAGTTTTATCATGCATTAAACATTTCCCGGGCCATGGTGACACCGATACTGATTCTCATTATGAGCTCCCCATTATACCGCATGATCGTAAACGATTGGATACGATTGAATTGTATCCTTTTAAGCAGTTGATTGATGCGGGAGCATCGGCCGTGATGATAGGACATTTATTAGTACCAGTATTAGATCCGCACTGGCCGGCAAGTTTATCGCATGCGATAGTTACTGAGCTATTGCGCAATGAACTTGGTTTTGACGGCTTGATTATCACTGATGCGCTTGGGATGAAAGCGCTGACCAATAACTATACAACCGGCGAGATTGCCATTGCAGCATTCATGGCCGGTTGCGATATATTATTATGCCCATTGGATGTGCAAGAAGCTGTTGAAGCTCTTAAACACCATATAGTGGAACATGATCTTATTGCTGATCTTGATTGGCGAGTTGCTCGGATTCTTCGGATGAAGAATTTCTTTTTCAAAAGGCCTAGCTAATGATAATAATGTTATTATGAGTTCTGTGTTAGAGTGCCAAATAATGATGTTGCAAGAGCATGCGCATCATCTTGATCTGCCCGATTAAAATAAAGAAGGGGAATTACTTCTTGAAATTCCTTTATAGTTTTAAGGCATTGTTTTTTTTCATCAGGGGTGAGTGTTTCGCCCGATGATACCTTACAAATATTAAGTGAATGATAAAACTCTAATCTTTTTTCTTTGATATAATTAGATGCTAATTTAAGAATCTCATTTTCTGACATTCCCGCTAAAAAATCTTCTAGTTTAGGCTCTGTTGTTTTTTCACGTCCCATTAAGCTAGTGCTTAATATCAGTGCCAATGCAAGAGAAAGGAGTGTGTATTTCTTCATAGTACTCTCTATAAATGAGTTAGAATCCTTGGACAACAAGTAATTATAGTTAATGAATTGATTAATTCAATGGGTATACTTGTGAAGATTCATATACTCTTGAAAAGCTGCTTAGAATAAGTACTTTCTTTTTGATGATTAACCATTGGTCGTGGATAATTGTGAATGTCGGGATGTTTGGGATTGTTCCAACTGTGAATGATTTTAGGATCAATATCCCTGAGTTCAGGAATCCATTGCTTGATATAGATGCATTTAGGGTCAAATTTTTTCTGCTGTAGCCAGGGATTGAAGATCCTAAAATAGGGCTGCGCATCGCTGCCCGTTGAGGCGCTCCACTGCCAGTTACCATTATTAACAGCTGGATCATAATCAACCAATTGCTGTGCAAAATATTTCTCGCCCCAGAGCCAATTGATATGTAAATTTTTGGTTAAAAATGAAGCAACAATCATGCGAACCCGATTATGCATATAGCCAGTTTCATTGAGCTGCCGCATGCCTGCATCAACAATTGGAAAACCAGTTTCTCCTTTGCACCACCTATCAAAATTCGTTGTGCTTTTAGACCACCATAACTTTTTATATTTTTCTCGATAGGGCTGTCCGTATACAAACGGCGAATGATATGCAACATAGGTATAAAAATCACGCCAATAGAGTTGCCGCAATAATGGATGTTTCGAACCGAGCTTGCGTTTAATAGTATCAAAGGTAGTACGAATTGATATGGTGCCAAATTTCAGATGAGCAGATAAGTTGCTCGTATCAATTGCGGGAATATCACGTGTTTTTGCGTAATTTTTTAATTGAGAAAGTTTACTCAATAATTTTTTTGCCTGTTTCGTGCCGCCATGTACCCAAATATCTGTATTCTCTTTTTTTAAGATGTCTTTCAGAATAGTCTTGCCTTTACTGTGTGTGATTGATTTGGTAAACCAATTAAATTTTCTGATTCGCTGCGGTTTGGCAATTGAAATTTTACGTGCAGATTTATAATAAGGGGTGAAAATGCTATAGGGGGTGCCCGATTTGGTGAGGATATCATGAGGATTATTCAACAGTTCGTCAGCACATGAGATAAATTCAACGCCTTTTTTGTTGCAAGCATGGGCAATTGCTTTATCTCGTTTAATGCTAAATGGCGTATAATCGCGATTCACATAAACAGCATCGATGTTTTTTAGTTTAACGAGCTTGGTAATAACTTTCTCAGCAATACCAGTAAAAAAATATAATTTACCGCCAGTATCTTTGATTTGTTGATCTAAATCTTTGAGTGATTCGATCATGAATTGAATAGCATTCATGCTGCGAAATTTATTTTGCGAACCAATTTGCCGCGGATCGAAAATAAAGAGTGGCATAATTTTTTTTGATTCTTTTATTGCGCGAATAAGTGCGGTATTATCCTCAAGGCGTAAATCACGTCTAAAGATTATAAGCGAAATGTTATAGGTGTGCATCACAGCATCTCCTTGTGCCATCAAAAAGGGATATTCAATGCTTTACCATAAAATTAAAACATCGGCATAAACAACAATCTTAGGAGTGTCATATGAATAAATTGCTATCTTTTCCCTCTATTTTACTGCTTTCTTTTGTTGCCAGTTCGATTACTTGTATGGTGTGTGATGATTCAAAAGTAAAAGAAACCCAGCAAAAGGAACAACCAATGTTATATGATACAAGTAAGGTTTATGAACGAAATATCGTTGAACTGAGCATGGATAATGTGCATCCTGTACCATTACCACCAAAAGAAAAATGGCGTAGGGTATTAGGCTATGATGTAGCAACACCGTTTGGCATCCCAGCATGCCCAATATCATTAAGTTCTGGCGTTAAATTTTTAAGTAAGCTTGGATTTAGTGTATTTACCTATAAAACTATTCGAAGTGAATCATTTAAGGCACACCCAGCACCAAACGTATGTTTAATCCCTAATATGAAACAATTGAGTTACGCTGATAATAAACAACCGATACATGCACTAGAAGATGCAAAAAAATCCCCAAGTATTGCCTGTTCGATTGGTAATGCGTGTTTGGATATTGAGTGGGTAAAAGAAGATATCGCACGGGCACGATCATATTTGCAAGAAGGGCAGCTATTAATTGTTTCAGTATATGGCGTAGCATCTGAAATGCGTGCGGCTGCACAAGATTTTGCCTATACGGCACTCATGGCACAGAAAGCGGGCGCTCAAGCAATAGAATTAAATCTTTCATGCCCAAATGTTAATGGCGGTTTATTATATCTTCAGTCTGATAAAGTATATGAGATTGTCTCTACAGTGTGCACGGCGCTCAAAGATCTGCCGGTAATTATCAAAGTTGGTGCGTTTCCTGATGAAGAAACATTGAATGAGATCATGTTTACTGCCATGCGAGCAGGAGCACGTGGGGTATGTTCGATGAACTGCTTACCAATGCAGATAATTACTGCTGAAGGTAAACCAGTTTTTGGCAAACGAATTCATGCGGGTGTTTCTGGTGGATGTATTAAAGATCTTGCGCTTGAACAACTCCATTTTTTACTCAAGTTTAAAGAAAAATGGGCGCAAAGTAAGATGAATATTCATCATACTGAATGTGAAATTTTTTCAACTGGAGGTGTAGCTTCAGCAGCCGATCTCATTGATCGCGTGAATTGTGGCGCACAAATTGCAATGAGTGCAACGGGGGTGATAAATAATCCGTATCTTGCACAGCAGGCATTACGGAATAAGTTATTTTCGTAGTCTACCAGAGAGACAGTTTATATTAAAGATCTCGCTCTCGGTCAATTAAATCAACCGATGTATCTAAAAAAGGAGTTATCCCATAATAATTCAAATATGGATCGTAACAAGTTGGAAATTTTCTTAATGTAGCTTTTATAATGGGATTTAGTTGAAAAGATGATTCTATTATGTGATATGTTTCATTTATTGTTTTAATGGTTATCAGATTGTTTTTCTTATCAACCATAACGAATGATGCTCCATTGCAATCAGTATAATGTGCTATTATTTTCGTAGAGTCATACATTGCACGCATGCTCTTATATGATATACTGCCGCACAACAAAATAATGCTGACATACTTTATCGAGAGATTTATGTTTTTTTGTAGAAAAGTTTTTGTGCTCATAGTGAGTATTATATGTTCCCCAATGAATGGAGTTAGTATGACAGAAAAAGAATTAATTTTAAAATTGCATGATATTGGGGCGATAAAATTTGGGGAATTTACTCTTAAAAGTGGTATAATTTCCCCCTATTATGTGGATTTGCGACCAATTATCTCTTATCCAAAGTTATTACGGGATCTTTCAGAATTAATGTGGCAAAAAGTTGTTCATGTACGAGCTGATTGTGTATGTGGTGTCCCGTATACGGCACTACCATTAGCCTGTGGTATCTCATTGCGGTATAACGTGCCTATGATCATGCGCCGTAAAGAAGCAAAAGATTATGGGACCAAACGTATTATTGAAGGTGAGTATAAGCCAGGGCAAACATGTATCATAGTTGAAGATTTATTTACCACCGGAGGTAGTGCGATTGAGACAATTATCTTATTGGAAGAGCGTGATTTAATTGTAAAAGATGTGGTCATTATTCTTGATCGTGAACAAGGCGGTGTGCAGCGTGTTGAACAGAAAGGATATAACGTTTATGTGGTATGGAAACTTTCAGATATTATACAAGTATTATCTGATAATCAGCGTATTGATCGGGAGCAGTTGCATGCAATTACACAGTTCACCAGAGAAAACCAATGCACCATGTAATCACCCAGTTGCACAAAGATTAGCAGCACTCATACAAGAAAAGCAAACGCGATTAATTGTTGCTGCTGATGTAACAACTAAGAAAGAGTTACTTGAACTTGCTCAACAGGTTGGCCCTTATATTTGTGCGCTCAAAACACATATTGATATTGTTACTGATTTTGATACTGATTTAATTGTGCAGCTCAAATCATTGGCACATGAACATAACTTCTTACTCATTGAAGATCGTAAATTTTGTGATATTGGTTCCACCGTACGTGCCCAAGTAGCAGATGGTATTTATCATATAACGCAATGGGCTGACATAGTGATTGCGCATGCAGTTGCGGGTCCGGGCACCATTGAAGGGATTAAACAGGCAAGTGATGGCAATTGTGCGATGTTATTAGTTGTGCAGCTCAGTTGTGCAGGTAATTTGATTGATCTAGATTATACCAAACGTGCTATTGAAATGGGTATGGCCCACCGCGATACGGTAATTGGTTTTGTTGCGCAAGAAAAATGTTGGGATGATGAGGCAATGTTTTGTTTTACGCCTGGAGTTAATCTATCACAAAAAGGTGATAACTTAGGGCAACAATATAATACGCCGCAATATGTGGTTGAAAAGAAAGGCACAGATTGTATTATTGTAGGCCGTGGTATTTATAAATCAAAAGATCCCGCACAGGCCGCGAAACTTTATCGTGATTCCAGTATAGGGATAAAGAACTTGGTTCTTTTATAAAACAAATTATTATTTTTTTTATCTGGTTTTGTATATCAACAGTACACGCTATGGAAGAAGAATCTGCAAAAAAAGCAAAAGAAATAGGAAATATTTATTCAATGGCCTATCAATGGAGTATAGAGGATAAAACTGATGGAGTTAAAGAGTTAAAAGTTTTGGATAAATCTCCTAATACAAAAAATCTAGTCACGGTATGTTTGAATTGGTTGAAAATAGAAGAGATAAAATAAATTTTCTTCGAGAATATATTTGAACTATTAAAGAGTAAAGAAAGTAAATAAGAAAGGGGCATAAAGCCCCTTTTGTTTAAACTTGTGCTTGAGAATATGATGCTTGTTGTGGCATTTGATAATGGGTATCAATTGATTCAAATAAGCCTGCTTTTGTCATAGCCAATTCAAGGCGCGTCATACCAATACCACCACCAAAACGTGATGGCATATCGTATGAAAGATATGCATCAAATTCTTTCATAACTCGATCTTTGCCAAAATGTTTGAACAAAAGTTCCGCATATTGGCCATCAGAATTACCAAAGAAGAATTCTCTCATTTCTTCTTTATTAGATGAACGTTCTGCAGATCCTATTGTTTCTACGCCATAAAGAAGGACATCAGTTTTAGCAAAAATATTATTGCCAATATGTTTCATGTTCCAATAAGGATTTGCACGCCACGGGAAATGATGGAGTAAAATAGCAGAACTAACTTCTTCGCCGAGTAATTCTTCTTGTGTTGCTTCAATTGTATTTGATTCATACTTTGCGCATGCATCTTCATAGCTGACCGGTGTTGGCGTTTCAAAACCGAGATATTGCAATAATTCGGCTTCAATCTTGTGGAGATCCTCGTGCGTACCGCGCCCTTCGAAATCAAACATAGGGAATAAGAGGTTGTGTCTTCCTGGGATAGGATTTGGTTCATTACGGTAACTTGGGCCCAAACAAAAAACCCCAGTCCAGGTGGGGTTTTTCAATAATTCGACTTCAAGCCACATTTGACCTGTCTGCGGCAACGGCCATTTATTTCCCCCCATCTCATAGGTAGTGATAGTTTTTGGGTCTTCACAGGCAGCGAGGATCGAAAATCGATATGCTGCCGGCACTTCAACAAAGCCCTTACTATGAAAGAAATTTCGCAGTTTACGGGCCATATAATCAAAATGAAGCGTGTTATTCACGCGGATCCTCCTTTAAATTGATTTGACAACTAAAAAAAATCACAAATTGTCAGAAGCATACCCACCAGAAGACTAGCTTGTCAATATTACCCTGTGATAGTCCTCTAGGAGGACCTATCGGTTATTTTCAGCCTGAAATTAATAGTCACTATAATTTTTTAACCTATTACTTGGCTAATTGACACTATTTGCAATTTGTTTTAAATTGAAAGTAATTGCTAGGGCGACCACGGGCCCTATACAACGAATTTATGCCAATTTTGATTCAAATAGCATAAATTTCCTCATTGAGAGGGCACGAAGGTCTGTGATCGTATGATCTGATCAGAGTCTTTCATATATTTTTCTTGTTTACCCGTAAAAGGTTATCAAGAGGCTGATAGATCAAAAATAAGTAAACCTAGTAACATATCGAGATTTTTATGAATTCTTTTGCTAATTTAGGCGTTTCATCTGCTATTTGCAGTATTCTTTCTAAACAAAATATTACTGAGCCTACTCAGATACAGAGTCAGGCTATTCCTGTATTACTTGAAAAAAAGGCTATAGATTTTCATGGCCAAGCACAGACCGGGACTGGTAAGACGTTTGCCTTCGGGATCCCTTTAATTGAACGGATAGACCCAAAAAATAAAGCAGTACAAGCTTTAGTGGTAGCCCCTACTCGTGAACTTGCTCAACAGATTTGCACGAGTCTTGAGCCGCTTGCTAAAGGATCTGGCGTATCTATTACGCAAATATATGGTGGTATGTCTATGCAAGCACAGATACGTACGCTTAAAAGAGGCGTGCATATTGTGGTGGGAACACCTGGCCGTTTAAATGATCATTTAAGCCGAGGAACGCTATCATTAAAAAAATTAGAAACCTTAGTGCTTGATGAAGCTGATATTATGCTTGATATGGGCTTTAAAGAAGAGATTGATGAGATAATCACTTTTGCCCCAAGTAAACGTAATATTTGGCTATTCTCAGCGACCGTAAAAGCTGGTATTAAAGAAATCATGAAGCAGCATATGCGAAATACTGTTTCAGTATCGGTGAGTCAAAAAAATCTTGCTGCAGCAAATACAGAGCAATTTTTTAGTATTGTTTCACTCAGAGATCGTGTTACGGTATTATGTCGCTTTATAGATGTATCACCAGATTTTTATGGTTTTGTATTTTGCCGTACAAAAATACAAACAGCAGAAGTTGCAGAAAAATTAAATAAACTTAATTATTCTGCGGTTGCCTTGCATGGTGATATGAGTCAGGATCAACGTAATCGCATGATTGATCGCTTTAAAAAGCGTAAAGCAACGATACTAGTTGCAACCGATGTTGCCGCACGAGGTATTGATATTGCTGATGTTACTCATGTTATTAACTTTAGTTTGCCAGATGATCAAGAAGGCTATATTCATCGGGTTGGGCGCACCGGACGTGCAGGTAAAACAGGTGTTGCTATCAGCTTTGTGAGTGAAGGGCGTGCATGGCGTGTAAAAGCGTTGGTTAAACGATTTAAGCTTGATATTAAACCGCTCAATATTCCTAACGTGCAAGAGATTGCACATATCTATACGCAACGAGCAGCGCAATTTGTTGAGAAGCATGGCGCAAAAGAAGTAACAAATGAACATACACAACCATTGCATGAACTTCTTGTACAATTAAATCCTGATGCGATTCGCAATACGTTAGTTGCCTTATTGCATGAAAAGTTTTTCAAGCGTATTAAAGGAAATAAAAACATTACCTTTACTCCTGCATCTTCAGTAAACTTATCAAAAGTGCAAGGGGAACAAGAAGTTGCCGTATTTGTTGGTTCTGATGATGGACTTACCAAAAAGAAACTTCTTGAGTTTATTGGGAAATATACTTCATTCAATAAGAAGTTATTTACTCATATTAAAGTGCTAAAACGACGCAGCTATCTTAAACTTGATAGTGAAATTGATATTGCGCCACTTTTTGCTTGCAAGGGTAAAAAATTATGTGGTCGCAAAGTGCGCGTTGCACGTACTTAAAAACAATCAGCTAAATAATTGGGAAATTCATTGAGCTTACGTATTGCGTGCGTAAGCTCTTTTTTTTCTCTTATTTCAGGCAAGTTATATATCCAGCATTTAAAGGTGTTTTGTAGATGTTTATAATATTCATTTACAAGTTTATGATCTTTTTTAGGTATTTTATATATTTCAATATATTTTTTTTTAATTGTTTTTTCGTTATTTACATGAAATAATGCGATCAAATGTGCGGGAAAATCGCCTCCTATATTATTAATTATAGTGAGCGTCTGATGAATAACATCGTTGTTAGAAAATAGTTTTATCTGCTGAGCGATAAACTTATTGAGTTGATCTGTTTTTCTCTCAAGTTGCATTCCTAAACAAGTAGTTGATAAAAAAACAATCCCTAAGATGTATATTTTTTTCATAAGTCCCCTATGGTATTATGCGCTATTTTCTAACAAAAAACATAGCTGTTTTTATGGTTTTTTGCAAAGGGGATATGAAGAACTTTTGTGCATAACTAGGGCTTTAAAGCTCTGGAGGACTTTACTTATGATTTACTATTTTGTGAATAAAATCAGGTGCATCATCTGGATGTTCTTTTAAATAGAGTTGAGCAGTCATAAGCTTTATATGTTGTATTATTTCTGGTTTAAGATTTTCATGAATATAATCATGTGCATCTTCTTCTGATTTCTCAGTAAAATAAACTAACACATTGTTTCGTATATCTTCCTCATGAGTAGCATAAAATGCATTGGCATATGTTTGAACTGACGCTTTAAATGATTCCGAAGAACTAAAATCTAAATTTTTACGAAAAGGATAATCTTTGGTAAATTCATGTGCTAATTTTCGATTTATTTTTTTTATTTCGTTTTCAGCTTTTGTTAATTCTTCCATTGCATTGATGCTATATGAAGTAAAAAATAGTAATCCAAAAAATATGATTTTGTGCATGTGATTACTCCTGAGTAGGTAATATCACTGTTCCTTCATTAGTTATATGCGTATCAAATTCAGCTGATAGATGTTGCATGTGTGCAATAATTTCATGCGCTTCAGGTTCTAATGCATGATTAACTTGATAGTTGCTGATTTCGATTGGGTGTAACTTAACATAAGTAATATGGATTTGACAATCTTTTTTTTCGAGCGTTATCTCAAAAAAGCATGATTGATCATTGCGCAATAGTGGATCAATTGCATAATCATCAACAAAATCGCCCGTATCATACAAAATAAGCCCATTATTATAGTGCTCGATGCCTTGTAATATATGAGCGCTATGGCCATGCAATAGATCAACACCGGCATCTATCACATTGTGCGCAAACTGTTGAAATTCTCGCGTTGTACATTGCCGCATATTGGGGCCCCATTGGATAGTAAGAATCAAAAAATCTACCTGTTTTTTAAGTTCGGTAAGCATTGGAAGAATGGTATTGCCATGCGCAACAGAAATATAATTGGTGCCCGGTTGAGTTTTGGTTGCGATCCAACTTGGTTCGTTATCTGTGTAGCCAATAATGCCAATAGTGATGCCATTTTTATTCATAATAACTGGTTGTTGCGCTTCCCGTATATTTTTGCCGGCGCCAATATGTTTAATGCCTGCTTGATCAAGTGTGCTGATTGTTTCTAATAATCCTTCAACGCCAAAATCGAGAATATGATTATTCGCGATGCAAACGGCATCGATATGGGCATCTTTCAATGATTGTATATTTTTTGGATCTGACCGAAAATTAAATACTTTCGGCACTTTTTTCATACTGCGGGTGAGTGTTGTTTCTAAATTAACCAAATTAAAATCAGTTTGGTGTAGCAGTGGCAACAAATTGCCCCAAGGATAGGTTGAAGGCTTAACAGCAAGAATTTCATTGACGCCACGACCAAGCATGGTATCACCAGCCAGACCGATAGTTATGTGAGATGAATTATTTTTCTTTCGTGCTTTGACCATATATATCCGTGTAATAATAAGACAAAAAAGGAGTAATAACGGTACTAATCGTTTCATTATACAACCCTCCTTTTTTACGTATGATAGACCTAAGCGGGATAAGTCTTCAAGTAAAAAGGAATAATTATGAAAAGAATATGTTCTTTCTTATTGCTAATGAGTTCATTATATGGGATGGAGGATCAATCAACGGTGATTGAAAGATTTTATGAGACCTTTTCTTGTTCTTTAAATATGAATAAAGAGGGTGAGAAGCTCTTGAATACTATGAAAAAAACATTATCAGATGAAGAGCTTGGGGATCATGCATGTAAGATTTCCCAATATGATGGATTAAGTACTCCACATTCAATTTTTTGTTTTAAAAATTTAATACAAGAGCCAGATATTATATTTAACACTGAGCCTCAAGTTACTGTTTTTGGTCTTTGTAATCTAATTAAAATGGATGAGATAGAAACCATTGATCTGTTATGCGAAAAAGTTGCTTCATTTAGCCAAGTAGTCCATTCTTTTTGTTTATTTAAAGGATTTGATTGGCTTGAAGAGGAACGTATTCGTTGGCGGAAAGTTATGCATGAAACCTCAGAGAGGTATAGTAGATTAGAGATTATTTATTTTGATGCTGATTTATATGATTACCGTGATACAAAAGAAGATATTTTGAATGTCATTGAAAGTCACTGTAATGATTTGCGTAAAAAATATTTGGAAGCGCATATACGAGATAAACGCTTCCAGCAAGTACAAAATATATTATTGTCTATTCATACCTGTGCTCTTAGCGGAGGTACTTCTTCAACAATTTCTGAATCATCTGAGGATTCGCTTTCCCTTGAGTAGCTTGCATCACTTTTCCAACAAAAAAGCCGAACAATTTGGTTGTACCACCTTTATATTGTTCAACCTGTTGTGTATGATCAGCAAGGAGCTTTTGCACAATTGCATCAAGTTCTTCTTCAGAACCGATTTGTTCAAGGCCCTTTTCTTTTACCACTTTAATAGGTTCAGCGCCAGTTTGTGCAACAACTTCAAATACTTCTTTTGCTGATCGGTTATTAATGGTGCCTTTTTCAATTAATTCAATAAGTTGTGCTATTTTTTGTGGGGTAACTTTGCATTCAAGCAAGGATATTTTATGTTCTTTAAGGTAACCCATCAAATCACGCAATATCCAATTGATCAGTTGTTTACTTGTAGTCTCTTTTGCTGCTTGTTCATAGTAATTGGCCAGTTGGCGATCATCAACTAAAATTTCTGCTTCATAGGGACTCAATCCGCATTCATTAATAAATCGATTAAATTTATCGTAGGGTAATTCTGGCAAGAGCTGCTTAATGCGGGCAATCCATTCATCATTAACTTGAACGAGGGGAAGATCAGGATCTTGGAAATAGCGGTAATCAGCTGCTTCTTCTTTCGAGCGCATTGCTACTGTTTTTTTAGCCTTAGTATCCCAGAGACGTGTTTCTTGCTTAATCTTGCTGCCTTCTTCGATAATTTCGATGTGCCGCTTGATTTCATATTCAATAGCATCAGCAATGAATTTAAATGAATTAATGTTTTTCAATTCACAACGGGTGCCCAACGTATCAGAATCTTTTTTACGGACCGAAATATTTGTATCAGCGCGGAAAGCCCCTTCTTGCATATTTCCGGTGGTAATTCCTAAATAGCAAACGATACGATGCAATGCTTGCAAATAGGCGCGTGCTTCATAGGTACTTTCAATATCAGGATAACTTACCATCTCGAGTAATGGCGTACCAGCACGGTTAAGATTTACAAAGCTTTCATTGGCACTACCATGGATATTTTTCCCCGCATCCTCTTCCATATGAATACGCATAAGACGAATTTTTTTAATGCTGCCATCTTCAAGACGAATAGGAATAGAGCCATCAACACAAATTGGTTGGTCACCTTGGGTTATTTGGTAACCTTTTGGCAGATCCGGGTAAAAATAATGTTTGCGATCAAAATTTGAAATACGAGCAATATCGCAATTTGTTGCCAAGCCAGCAAGAATAGCATAATCAACTGCTTTTTTATTCAATACTGGGAGTGATCCAGGATAGCCAGTACAGATCGGGCAAATATTTTGATTTGCTTCTTCAATTACTTCGTTGGCACATGAACAGAAAATTTTACTTTTGGTATTGAGCTGAACATGAACCTCAATGCCAATATTTAATGCATAATCAGGATAACTTTTCAGTACTGATTGAGGATGTGACATATGGGTTCCTTATTGTGTATGCGAAATTATTTTCGGTTATTTTATATTGTATTGATGTACTGAAAGGTGTTCATCGCTGTGCAGAGTTATCTTGCAACCACAAACGCTTTCAAGTTGGAGTACGGCATTGTACTCAGTATGAGTAATATATTCAAACACTAATGGATTGAGATATACCGTAAGATCTTTCTTTAGTTTAGCACTTTGTATGTGTTGTTTACAGCGGCGTAAAATCTCATAACTTTCTGTTTGAAGTGATTTAACAAAACCACTTCCCTTACAAGTTGTACAGGTGTCAGTCAGTTCTTGAACTAATGTTTTCCCTGAGCGCTTACGCGTCATTTGTACCAAGCCAAATTCAGATACTTTCAAGACAACTGATTGAAATTTATCATGCTCTTTTAATTTTTGCTGAAAGAAATCAACCAGTTGTTGGCGATTGCTGGCCGATATCATATCGATAAAATCGATAACAATCAGGCCGCCGATATTGCGCAGCCGTAGCTGCCGCACGGTTTCTTCAGCTGCTTCAAGATTGGTTTTTAATATGGTATCAGCCATATTTTTTTTACCAGTGAATTTACCGGTATTAACATCAATAACGGTCATCGCCTCAGTGGTTTCGATAATCAAAGAGCCACCTGATTTGAGCGGTACTTTTTTATCAAGTGCTTCTTCGATCTGTTTCTCGATGCCAAAATGTTCAAATATACCAGAAGTGCCTGAATAGAACTTAATTTTTTGGCTATGTTCAGGGGCAATTAATTTAATAAAGCGATAAATTGCTTTTTGGCTTGCTTTATTATCAACAATAATCGATTCAACATCGTCATCAAGATGATCACGTACCATTTGCAGTGTGAGCTCAATATCTTCATAGAGCTTTTCTTTTGGTTGCGCTGCGTTAAAGTTTTTTTGAATGGTATCCCAGGTATTTAAGAGATATTTTGCATCTTTCACGATTTCAGGTTTGCGACGCCCTTCAGATGTAGTCCGAATAATAGCACCCATTCCTTCAGGCAAGATTTCTTTTACAATATCCTTTAGGCGTTGCCGCTCTTCGCGATCTTCGATTTTTTTAGAAACACCGATACGCGGAATATTCGGCATCAGGACAATAAAGCGCCCCGGCAACGTAAAGCAGGTAGAAAGCTTTGCACCCTTTTCATAGACTGGTTCTTTACTTACTTGAACCAAAATATGCTCGCCTTCATGCAATATCTTGCTGATATCTACCTGTTGTCGTAGGCGAGAAGTGCGCGGTTTTTTTTCTTCTTCATCAAGATGCTCGCTAATACGGCCAATAGCCAATTCACGGTCAATCTCTGAAATGTGGAGAAATCCGGCCTTTTCTTGACCGATATCAACAAAAGCAGTTTGAATTCCTGGTAAAACTTTTGTGACCACCCCTTTAAAGAAGACTCGCTCGAGCACTTCCTTTGTATGAGAGGCAAAATAGACATTTTGCAATCTCCCATCCTGAGTAATTGCAATCCGCGTTTGCCAAGAATTTTCATTTATAAAAATTTTTTTCATGTAGCATTTCCATAGTATGCGTTAACACAGCCCCTTTTTAAAAAAGAGTCTTTCTATAAATATAGCAAAATATTGCAAAAAATGGGTAGAAAATTGTAGAAAAATGTGCTACAGTCCTGTCCATGCTGTGAATATCAATAAATGTTACTATGCAACAGGAGAAAAAAATGAATAAATTGTATTTTTCAGTATTAGTTTTATTGGTGGGACTTTCAGGATGTATTCACAAAAAGGCTAAAAAAGAAGGACCAGTACAAGGTAAAGGGGATCAAATAGCATTTGCTGAGGTTGATATCCCAGTAGCAGATGAAGCAGTAACTAGCTTTTTTGATGAGGAAGTAGGCGAGTTTGCCTTTGCTGAAGAGCCAGAGCGATTTGAAGATGATTTTGTTGATGAATTTGATTTATCTCAAGATATGTTAGCAGAAGCTGATTATCAAGATGCGTATGAAGTAGCTTCAGCTGAGTTAGATCAACCAGTTGAAGAAGCGATGATTGATGATTTTGCTTGGGTTGATGAACAATCATTCAAAAACGTATACTTCGACTTTGATAAATCTAATGTCCGCACTGATCAAGAAGCAGTACTAGCGCATAACATTGAATGTGCAAAAGAGCTTATTGCGCAAAATCCTGATGCTAAAATTGTGATTGGGGGCCACTGCGATAAAGTTGGTAACAAATCATACAACTTAGCTCTTTCAGAAAAACGCGCTAAAATACAAAAAGATCGCTTAGTTGAAGCTGGTGTTCCAGCTCAAAACATTAAAATAGTTGGCTTTGGTCAAGATATGCCAGCTGAGGTTGATGGTCATCTTGCAATGGATGATAGTGATCAATGGCTCAACCGTCGTGATGAAATAAGCGTGGTTGTTTCATAAAATAAATATAATTACTTAGCTTACAAAAGGTCGGGGAAAACCGGCCTTTTTTTTAGGGGAATATTATGGTTAAATTATCTCATGGCATGATGCTTTCAATAACTCTTTGTTTGGTTACTGGCATTAAGGGTATGGAAGAAGAAAGTGCATGTGTAGTACCACAAGGGATTGTGAAGTTTATTCAATCTCAAAAAAATGGTAATGATAAATTAAATCAAGAGTTACATGAATTGGCTATAAGTGGCTGTGGATTGCTCGATGCTCTTTCTATTAAATTATATTTGGTGTATGGCGCTGATATTAATAGCAAAGATGAGAATGGGCTTACACCGCGTGATAAGGTTCGCCTTAATAAGCATGGAAATGAAACTATTGCTCAAACAATGAAAGCGTTAGGTGGTAAGGGAAGCGACTCTATTATGAGAGAAGCTCTTTAATAAGATGGGCAACTTGTTCATCGCCATTTGGGATATTGAGATGCCGCAATTGAGTGAGAATTTTTGTTCGTTGCGGTGTATTTTGTATGAGTAATTTTACATATTTAATAATATCTTTTTTGTTATTGATCACTAATCCTAGATTATTATCTTGAATGAAATGATGATTAAATTGTTCCCATAATAAGCTGCCTGGCTTAGTGTTATCAATTAAAATGGGAACACGAGAGTATAGTCCTTCATAGACGCTAATAGAACCGGATTTTGTGATAAATACGTCTGCTATGGCAAGCAGATCAGCAACTCTATGAGTAAAGCCAAGTACCGTTTTACTCATATGTTTTGGAAATGCAATTTCTTCAATTTTTTTTGTGATGCCATTATATTTGCCGGTGCATATTATAAGATGTGCTGGTTGTTTAAGTTTGCTCAATTCTTGAGCAAATGAATATAATCCACGTGATCCTTGGGCACCCATGATAATAACGATAACAGGGATTTCCAGATCGATACCATACTGTTTTTTAATGAGCTCACTATTTTTTGGTTCATAAAATGATGGTTTGAGTGGGATGCCAGTAATTTGCAGTTGTTTTACGGGTAATCGAAGATATTGAGCTGGTTGCATAATGTGTTTATTATCAAGTGAAAGAGTAAGATAAAATTGAGTATAGGTAACCGGCGGTATATTATTTACAAACGAACTGATATCAAGATCGGTAGGCAATAAGATAAATGGAATATTAAGTTCTTGCGCAACGGTGAGAATTGCATGATTAGCAATTGGAATAACTGAGATAATTAAATCTGGTTTTTCTTTTTCTAAATAATCCTTGAGCAATTTACAGATAGTTTTATGCCGCCAATGAGTGTACCAGCGGCCAAATCGATAAAATATGTTAAGAAGGCGAAATAATTGATGACGAGTAAAAAAATTCCAAACTTGTTCACCAGTTATTTGCTTACCTGAAATAATATAAAAAAAATCAACTGATTTGAGTACGTTGCCAAATAACCACGTTTGGCTGAGCTCATACTGATCTTTTAAACAGGCAAATAATGCATTGGTAACGGCAATATGACCGCCTCCCCCAAAACTGGAGAAAATGATAATTTTTTTCACCTAAATCCCCTCAAAACACTTGATATCTCAGTAAGTATAGCGATTTATAGGCAAAAAACGCAAGAAAACCTATTTGCCCACACAAAATTCTCGAAATATGGCGTCCATGCCCTGTTCGCTTACTGTTTTGCCAGTAAGTTCACTAATACATGAGATTGCTTCAGTAAGATGATGAGAAACAAGTTCATAGTGAATATTATCTTCGAGCATTGGTAATAGGGTATTGAGTTGTTTTTCTAATGAAGTAAGTAATGTGTATTGCCGCTTATTTAAAAGAAATGGTGAATTAGCAGTAGCTAAAAGTTTGTTGGCTTTTTCTATAAAAGCTGTTTCAAGATGTTCAATATTTTTTTTAGTTGTGCTTGAAACCGGTAAAGAATTGTTGAATGGAATTGAATTGGACGGTAAATCACTTTTAGTAGTAACTACCATGATTTTATGTTGATATTGATCATAGAGTTCTTGATAAATGGTCTGTTCTTGCTGAGTAAGCTTACGAGAAGTGTCAATAATCAACAAAATAATATCTGCTTTGTGCGCCTCTTGGTGAGAACGTTGAATACCAACTTGTTCAATAACATCTTTAGTTTGGCGTAATCCGGCCGTATCGGCTAACGTGATATACATGCCATGGCGATACATGCCCGCTTCGATAACATCACGTGTAGTGCCTGCAATATTGGTTACGATAGCACGATTTTTGGCAAGAAGGGCATTAAATAATGAAGATTTTCCAGCATTTACCGAACCGATTAAGGCAATTCGAATTCCTTCACGAATCTGTTGCTGCTGATTATATTGTTTTTTAAGTATGGTAATAGTTTTTAAAATGGCAGTAAGGTGTGCTTTAATTTGTTCGCCAAATGCCATATCCTCTTCATCAATAAATTCAAAACTAGCTTCAGACAACGCAAGCAATTTAATTAGTTGTTTTTCAATTACCTGAAGTTGTTGAGATAAACTTCCTTCAAGTTGTGCCATTGATGATTTGAGTGCTTGTTGCGTTTGTGCGCTAATAAGCTCATGAATAGCTTCTGCTTGCAATAAATCAATTTTATCATGTAATACGGCACGTTTACTAAATTCGCCTTCTTGTGCCAATCGTGCACCACACGCAAGGGCACGTTCAATAATTGCTTCAATAATAAATGGATTATTATGGCAGGTAATTTCTACCGTATGTTGCCCGGTAAATGTTTTTGGCGCATGCATAACCATGAAGAGTACCTGATCAATTCGATTTTGATCTGCATCAGTAACCCATCCATAATGAATGGTATGAGATGGTACTGTATCAGGTGATTTTGCAGATACTAAACGACTCATGGATGAAGCGATAGAAAGGGCATCATCTCCCGAAATGCGAAGCAATGCCAGCGCACCTTTTCCAGTTGGCGTACAGCACGCAATTATAGTTTGATGATCATGCGCTAACATAATTATTGAGTCCCTATCCCCTTAGAAATCATCTTAAATGTAAGATTTACTCTTATTTATCATCTCGCTTGCGATGAGTACTGCGAAATAATGTACCGCCATTGGCAGAGGTTGATTTTTTAGTTTGATCAATCGTAAGTTGCTCTGATGATTGATTGCGCTGAGTTTGTGTTGAACGATCAGATCTACGATTATCCGGCCGTTGTTTATTTTTTGATTGGCTACCACCCGATTTTTGTGGTTTTCTATCATCTCGTTGCTGGCTACCTCCTGATCGCCGTGTTCCTTTTTTGCTTTCTGGCTTGGTATCTCTACTTGTTTGCCGTTCAGAACGACCATCTTTGCGCGGCCCTTTATAGGGGCGTTGTGATCTTTTTTGTGGAGATCGATTCCTATCAGTCCTTCCTGACTGCTTATCAGTGGTTGCAGATACTACTTTTTTCTCATCAAAAATAAGTGCTATTTTTGCAGGCTTAGTTGTTATGCCTAAAAAATTGCTTTCCGGTTCTTCAAGAATTTTAACTGAGAATTCTTTTGGTTTGCCGGCTCGAATCCATCCTTGTTGGATTGCTTTACTGATAGAAGACGCTGCTTCAACTATTGATTTCATATCCCTTTGAACCTTAATAATGCGCTTAAATAAGCTTATAAATATTTACTTTTAAATGTATCAGAAAGTGATTAGATGCACAATAAGAGGGAAAATTAGAGGTTGCCCTATTGGACAAGTTTGTCCGCCTACTCTTTTTCAACCTTGGCGAAATATGGAGCGGAAGACGGGATTCGAACCCGCGACCTTTGCCATGGCAAGGCAACGCTCTACCAACTGAGCTACTTCCGCATAAGTATCAAAGATAAACATTTAAAATGTACCATTGCGGCGCCATTTGTCAATGCCTTCCTACTGGATTATATTTCATTCAATAGCCCTTATATAAGAGGAAAAGCAAATGTTGAGTACCCTAACTGGAACCATTACCAATATCACTGAAACGGAGATTACACTTACCGCTGGGGCTTTTGGCTTTGCTGTTTGCGTGCCTAGCCCAGCCTCATATCAGTTAAAGCAGGAGGTAATGTTGCATATATACCTGCATTGGAATCAAGAAAATGGCCCCTCATTATATGGATTTACTCAATCTCAAGAAAAAGAGATTTTTGGTATTATTATTGGCTGTTCTGGAATTGGTCCCCGTATAGGGTTGGCAATTCTTGCAGATTTAGGCATATCTGGGATACTCAATGCGGTGCACCAAGAAAACGAGAAGGCTTTGAGCAGCGTAAATGGGATAGGCCCTAAAAAAGCTGAACAGTTAATTGTTCAACTGAAACATAAGATTAAAAAACTTATTTCATCGGGTGCTCATCTGGCTTCTGATGAAAGTATGCGCCAACATTGGCAACAAATCCATGAGGTACTTATTTCACTTAATTATTCGCGCGGTGAAGTTGCGCGTGCGATGAAACATCTTGAGCAAGAACATTCTGGTACAAATCTCCCATTTGATCAACTTATGCGGCAGGCATTATCTTTTTTAGCCAAAAGCCGGTAAAATAAACACTTATGCGTCCATTCGATTTCACTTTGTTTCGATAAGAATAAGTGAGTGGAATATGTTTTAATTTTGGGAGTTTATATGTCCATTTTAGGTTTTTTTGAATGGCTCAATAATGATATTTTGGCAATTCCAGCAACTATTATCTTTTTTGGTGTTGCAGTAGTACTTACTTTTAAAACACGCTTTATGCAATTTCGTGGCTTTGGCCATTTTATAAAAGTATTAAAACGGGCATGTACCAAACATGCGTATGGTAATGATAACGAAAAAACTATTAGTCCTCTACACGCATTATTTACTGCAATGGGGACAACCATTGGGATGGGAAATGTAGTTGGCCCCTCAGTTGCTATTTTTGTTGGTGGTCCGGGGGCATTATTTTGGTTACTTATTTATATCTTTTTTGGTGCAGCAACAAAGTTTGCTGAAGCAACATTTGCTGTTGAAACACGTATTACAAAACCTGATGGGCGCGTAATTGGTGGCCCAATGCAATATCTTGCATTGCTCAGTCCTTGGTTATCAAAATGGTATATTTTGGTGATGTCATTTCTATTGATAGAATGGTCTATGGTTCAAGCCAATACATTGGGGGCTGTTTCTGAGCTTCATGGCTTATTGCCAGCATGGAGCGTTGGGCTTATTTTATCTGGTATCATATTAATCATTATGAAAGGTGGCGTTGAGCGTGTTGGTGATATGGCAAGTAAATTAGTGCCATTAATGTTTACTCTTTATTTTGTGTTTTCACTCTACATCTTATTGAGTGATCCACTAAGCATGTGGCACGCAATTCTTGGGATTAAGCATTCTATTTTCACGGGATCGGCTGCTATGGGCGGTTTTGCTGGCGCATCTATATTTATGGCAATGCGTATTGGTTTTTATCGAGGTATTTTTATTACCGAAGCTGGAACCGGAACGTCTGCGATTCCGCATGCAGTTGCTGATGTTGAGCATCCAGTTGATCAGGGAATCTTAGCGTTATACTCTATGGCAAGTGATGCATTTCTTTCTACTTTATCAGGATTAATGATTTTAGTGACTGGTGTGTGGACAGTGGGTGATTTTCGCAGCACACTTATTTATGAAGCATTTGAAGCACGTGCACCAGGAATTGGTTCATGGGTATTGTTACTTACCATTAGTTTATTTGTATTTACTACGGTGATGGGAAATACCTTCAATGGTACGCAAAGCTTTGGTTCATTATTTAAACGATCTTTTGTGCGCGTTTATTTAGCAACAGCGATTGTTATGATATTTTTAGGAACCATGCTGCCCGTTGGCTTAGTGTGGGGAATTATGGACGTATTGCTTGCGCTCGTTGCCATACCTAATTTAATTGGGGTCGCAATTTTATCATTTAAATATCCAAAGGTATTGGAACTTCCTCAAAAATAAATGAGATTTCTGTTAAGAAAATGTTTTACTCAGCGTATGTAGATACCATATTTTCTTCTTTATTTTCATTATTTTCATCAGAAGTATGATGTGCCTTCTTGAGTTGTGCATTGAGTAATGTTAATTCAAGTGCAGTGTCTTGTGGTGAGGCGAGTTTCGGAACTTCATCATATAAATGCCAGCCAGTTACTGAACGGACAAGTTGTTCTGCTGCATAATCAGCTGCTTTTACAACTGGCTTATCGAGCTGTTTACGTAAGGCTTTAGCAACTCCTTTTTCAGCAATGCTATCTATATTATCAATGGTTGATTGTTGCTTAATACCAATAGCTTCTGAGATACAATGATCAAGAACTTTTTTAGTTGATCTATCAATTACTGCGCCTATCGTATCAACGCACCAATCTATAGGATTTGTAAAACTGAAATCTTGCTCTATCACATAATCATCTGCAATGTACGAATAGCCAACTATAGTGTCAGAATGCATGCCAAATACCGGCAAGCTGGCTGAAAGTAATATTATACTGAAAAATATCTTTAAATTCATGATTATAACCCCTTAAAACACATAATTTTATGATATGTATATAATTTACTATAAGAATGATTTTGGTCAAAAGCATCGATTTGATCGATATTTACGCAGGTTGATTTGATTTGCCCTGTATATTATTCCGTATATCGGATAAGGAGGCTCCTGGTGGAAGTAGATTAGCAGGAAATTGAACGGTATATTTTTGATTTTGTTGCTGATTAGTTTGTTGTTCTTCTATTGCATGGTTAAGAATGCGAATTATATTCTCATGTTGTTCTACTCGAGATTGTTGTCTTAGGATTTCATCTTCAGGTATTTCTAATCCCATTTTTACAAGTGTTTGATACCGCATGTGAAATTGTTCAACTTCAGTATGCATATCATTAACATGTTGTTCTCGTTGTTCTTTGAGAATATCTAGCTCAGACTTACTTATATTTTGTTGAATATGTGATCCAACTTTGCATAAAAGTGCTACGCCAATAGTAGTACCAACATTAATAGCTATTTGAATGCCTACAGTTTCCCAAGACCAATTGCGATTATCATCGCCAATGATAGTTGTATGAAAAAAAACACAAAAACCGAGAAGTAACATTACTCCTCGGTATGTGAATTGATACTTTTGTTTCATAAATAACTATTAATTTATTACTGAAAGTTTTTCTGGTATGTCAGATATATTTGAAGATTCATCATTTTCTGATGGTTGATCGTCTATAATTGAATTAGTTAAAGAAAAAAGTGTTTGTTCTTGCTTAGTTTCTTTAAAAAATTCAGGATATTTTAATTCGAGTAATTTATTTTCTAAATCAAGAATTTCATCTTGGAGCTTTTGAATTTTTGGATATATCTGCTGGAGTAATAAAAATCCTTTTGTTATCTTCTTTTGTTCTTGGTAAATCTGAATAGAAGGGGTTAATGCTCCTATCAAAGGCTCTGCTTCATGGAGTGCTTTTTTTCTTTCTTCTAGAGCAATTTCTATAGTATGTATATTAGTTGGTGTGGTAAAATAGTTCCATGCTTGTTCTAATTTATTTATGCTTTTCTCAATAATAGGATCACTAACTTTGATAATAGTTTTTGCTGATACATTGCCTATTCCTTGCGAAATGCCACTCACTGCGCCTTCAAATGCACCTGTTGCAATTTTTGCACCAACATAATGAGGATCACCAAGCGCTTTTAATTGTTCTTTAGTTGCAGCAACACTCATTGCAATTTTACTTTGGCCAGCTCTGATTAATTCCTGTTTCATAGCTTCTGCATATTCAGGATTCTCTGTGAATAATCTTTCCCTTTCTTTAGCTTGTTCAAGTTCAGCTTGCATTTTAACTTTGAATGTACGGATATATTCCTGTTTCATAGCTTCTGCATATTCAGGGTCACTTGCAATGAGCTGTTCACGTTTTTTATCATGCGCAGCTTGAGAGAGAGCTTTATTTTTAGCAGAATGAATATGATGATTGGTAATAGCTTCTTTTAATTGATCATCTTTGTTAAGTTCTTTTTCTAATGCTTTGTGCTGCTCAGCTTCCATGATTGCTTGCATCTTCCCAACATTTTTAGCTTCTTCTTTTCTTTCTTCTAATGGGATATCACGGTCTCTTTGATTGTATACAAAGTTCAATGTTGGATTGGTCATGTGAGGGCTAAAAGAGAGATTATGTTTGTGTATTTCTTCGAAATTTTCACCCCCATCTGAAACTTTTTCTTCTAAATTACTCTCTTTTGTGTAATCATCATCATCAAGTGAAGATTGTCTTACATCATCGTTGGATTCTTTGTCTTTAGATTGAGAAATTGTAGATCCTTCATCATCTGATATAGTGCCTTCCAGCCCGCCATGAGTTGTTTTTTCTTCAGAAGAATTTTCTTTTGTAATATCAGTAAAAAGTTCAATTTCAATTTGATCTTTGTGTTTATCTTCTTCCATACCATACAATGAAACAGTTATTCCGCAATATAATAAAGCCGCTAATACTTTTTTAGTTATATACATAGATGTTCCTTTATAATTGCATAATTTAAGTTGAATGCAGTATATAAGGACATGTATGTTGAATCAAGTGGTTACCTGATAAAAGAGAGTCGATATAAAAATCGACTCTCTTTTTTGCTTGATAGACTAGCTACGAGAAAATGCGGCAGCCATATTATTGAGTAGTCCGCTGCTAGTGTTAACGGTAATAGTAATGATGCCAACGTTGCTTGCAAATCCTTGGGCATTAGTTCCTTGATACATAAGTTTTGTAGTGCCAAAGAAATTGCTGGCTGGTTTGAAATTGATAGCGCCAGTTATTGGATTAATTGAGGTAGTTCCTATAGACGAATTCGGTTGGTTAACAATAATAATTGAAGTGGGATCGAGATTTTGTCCAGCGGCAACCACATCAATACTAACTGGTTTATTTTGCATGGTGGTTACTGCTTTATTAACCGCAACCGCTGTATTACTTGAGTGCTCGCCAACTGCAATAGTTACCACCGCTGTATCGCTGAAGAAATTGCTATCTTGCACAGAATAAGTAAATGAATCAGTGCCACTGAAATTATCATGTGGTGTGTAGGTAACAGTACCATCACCATTTGAAAGAGCTGTTCCATGTGATGGCGCATGCACAATAGTTACACTTGCTGGATCGATAATACCAGAACTCGTATCATTTTTTACAACATTGATAACTTTTGCAGTTTCATAGGCAGTTTTTGCAGTTTCGGCATTGGCCACGAGCGGTTCATTATGAGTAACATTAATTGAGATCATGGCGGATGAAGTAAAGCCATTGATATCAGCAATTTCATAATTACCTTGTTGCAACCCAATAGTTGATGGCGCACTATAATTAATGCGTCCAGTAATAGGATCAACTTTTGTTCCCCCTTTTACCGGGGCTACGGTAATGCATACACTTTTCGGATCAAGTGGCGCTGTTCCTTTAATTGCATAGGCAAGTGTATTGATCGAAACTTTTTTGTTAGGAGCAACCGCCGTTGAAATATGAGGAGCTATGGGAGCTTCTGCAACATTAACTTCAACATGTGCACTACTGCATAAATTTGCGGAATCGCATACTTGATATACAAATTTATCGGTGCCGATAAAATCAGGATTTGGTTCATAAGTAATGTTTCCCGTTACGCTATCAATATTGGTAGCCACACCAAACATAGGTTGATTGATAACTGATACGCTTACTGGGTTAAGTGTTTTTCCGTCATAGGCAGTATCGTTTGCAAGTACATCGATTGAAATAGCGGTATTTTTTTGTGTAGTTACTGAGTCATTGTTGCTCAATACTGGCTTTTTTGTGCTGGTTACTTGAATATTGATGGTTGCTTCATTGGAAACATTGCCATATATGTCTGAGATTTTATATTTCATACATGTAGTGCCTACCTTTACCCCTTCAACGGTAATTGTGCCATCAAAGTGATTGGTAAAGCTGACCGCACCGCCTCCTTGTGGGCATTGCGTAATCATGAGGCTTGCTAAATTGAGTGGTAAATCACCAACTACATAATTTGACGTTAAATTTTTAGTGAGTGATTCGCCGAGAGCAACATGAATCGTGTCATCATTTACATGCGGTGGTGAGGCATCAAGACGATAAAAATGCACGGTATCCGAATCTACACCTACAAGATACCCACTGCCATTGATGGTGATTGTATCAAGTGCGTTATAGGTACCGCCGCTAAACGATGATTCGGTTAAAAATGAATTAATACCCGTCATTTGTGAGAGAATACCAAAATGAGTTTCATTATATTTATTTTGCACAATGAATGACGCATCAAATCCTTTGATTACTGCAGTTGCTAAGCTTACTGTATCGACAAGTATTGGGGTGAACTTAAGCGCTGCATGTGTGATATTTGATACATGGAACACGTTTGAATAACTCACTTGTGCATTATCATAATAACCAACCGCAAGATAAAGATTGCTATTTTCCGTATACCATTGGATCGTGTGTACTTGTCGGTTGGTTCCTTGAATGCTTCCCACTAAGTTGAATGATATTGAATCTCCTGAGCCAGTAATTTCATACACATATATATACGGTGTTTGTGAAATGCCGCTCTTATTTCCTTGGCCAACAGCGAGAAAACTTCGGCCATTATATGAGATGAAATCGATAGTGCTATCTTTAATTGAAGTTGTTCCATTGAGTATTTTAATATATGAAACAGAACTATCGAGCTGCTTGACAATGAGTTTGTTTGTATTGTTACTGCGTGCCGTATAAGCAATAAATGGGTTACTGTTGTAGGTAAAATAATGTACACAATCGCTTATCGTGGCACCAGAAGTTATAGCATCAGGAATGGAACTATCATTGAGAGTTGTCCCATTAAATTTTTTAAATGTTATACCAGCTTGATTTGAGTTTGTGCTGCCAGCAATGGCGCATTCAATATTTGCATTATATATGCAAGTACTCACACTGCGTGCAGTTAAATCTACACTGCTTGAATCAATAAGTATGAGCGTTGAATTGCTTGGGTCAAATTCATACATTGAAAGAGTTGATGAATTAGTATCATTTGATAAAACACCAACATACGAATCGCCATGGAATTTAAACCAAACAACATCAATTACCTGATTGAGATTCTTTGTTGCTACTTGTGTGAGATAATAACTATCGAGTGATGTCCAACAGAGGCAGGCAATCACCGAGATGAATATTTTAATAAGCTTCATTGAGGTACTACTCCTGACTAAAAGTCTATACCAGTTCTAAGCCATATACCAAATTGTGAAAGTGCTGAATGACGATGAGCAAACTCATACGAAAGACCAAGACCAATATTTGCTTTTCTACAGCAGAAACGGCCTTGATGAGAGAATGCAACAGTAAGTTTACTGGTGAGTGCACTTTTGTGTTGTGCAGATTTAAGATTCAGATCAGTTTTTTGTAGGCGAACTGGACTTGAATCACTATCAGAAACACCTTCAACTGAATCATATGCTTTACAAATAGTTGCCGTGCTTGCAGATGTTACTGGTCTCACATCATTGCCAGCAGTAATAGCAAACATATCTAAAATCACATATTTATTAAGATCTTCACAGCAACTGGTTAAGCATATATTTTCTTCATCACGCCACCAGAGATCATAGCCAATTTCAAAATTACAACTACCACGTTGATAATGGCACCCAAGCCAGAAGTTAACCATACTTCCCGGCGTGACATCAACACATTGGGTAAGCACATTAATACCTTCAACAATAAGCACAAAAGAACCCGTATTATTTTCTTGCTGAGCAAGTAATAAATAGCGAGACCATTCCCCATTATTCAAATCAATTGAGCGAAGCTCTGTACCTTTAATAAAGTAGGCATAACGTAATTCACTTAATAAACTTATAATGCTTTGATCATTAACACATAACGCATAACTACCGCTTAATCCAGCACCAAAGCCGGCATGGCCACCACTGCCAAATGTTGGTTCAAAGAGATAGGTTGGATTAGATTTTTTACCAGTTGGTATATAGAAATTGGCAAAGATATGTGCGTTATAGTCGGGGCCACACAACATATCCCAGCCGATTTTTAGTAGAATGTCGTCAACGCCGCCTTTTGTTTTTGTTTTGTTATTTGTTGAGGTAAAAAGTTTACCATATTTCCATGAAGGATTATTGAATGCTTGCTCTGCATTGGTAAAACTTTGAAGCGATACGGTGGTAAATTCG
>Ga0055448_10000017_pt1 | contig 32570 bp, 36 predicted proteins | sample China_Galinas_PW_4_FD_57744 | JGI IMG/M metagenome (GOLD analysis project Ga0055448, IMG submission 57744) | Wetland microbial communities from San Francisco Bay, California, USA, that impact long-term carbon sequestration - China_Galinas_PWA_D2 | ecosystem: Environmental > Aquatic > Marine >... | reverse complement strand
TCGAACCCGCCATTGCGCTCCGCCTGGATCAGGCGGCGCTCGATCCGGCCCGTGTGCGCGTCCGCCAGGTACATGTCGAAGGAGAACCCGCCTTCCTGCGACAGGAACACGATCTGCGTTCCATCCGGCGACAGTGCCGGCGCGATGTACCACGGATCTTCCAGCTTCCGGTGCGACGTGAGTCGCCCGGCGAATGCATCCGGTCGCTCGAAATCCGCGACCTGCGGCAGATAACGTGCACGCACGGCCGCCGTCCACTCCGCACTCAGCTCCTGAATCGACAGACCGAGCGTCGAAGCGAATGCGCGCTCGATGCCCGTGCGCGGCGCCTTCTGCAACAGGATGCCGACCACCTCATCGCCCCACTTCGACCCGATGTACGCCCACAGCGACTGGCCGAATCGGTAGGACAGGTAGTCGTCCCGGTACATCATCTCGTCGATCGTCCGCAGATACCCCGACAGTGCGGCGTCGCGCAGCCAGCTCTCGGTGTGAGCATCGATCCGGCCGATCGACAGGTACTCCGCCATGCCCTCCATGAACCACAACGGCAGGCGGGCCATGAACGGAGTCGCATCCGTCATCAGACCCCGCCGGAAAATCACATCGTACTGGAATCCGTGGACCAGCTCGTGTGTCAGGACGTGATCGAAATCCGCGTACGATCCCGTGAACGGCAGGATCATCCGGCTCTTCAGCGGTTCGGTCACACCGCCCGTGCTCTCGTCAATGAAGCTCGGCAGCGCGTTCGTCTGCTGGAAATCAGTGTGCGATGCGTAGACGATGACTGGCTTGCGATCGCGGAACTCGTGCTGGAGCACCCGTGAGAGACGGCTGTACGACCGTTCGACCATTCGCGCCGCATCCACTGCGGCCTGCCGCTCGACCGGGTAGTAGTAGAGGTCGAAATGTTCGGTGTGGATGACCTGGAAGTCGAACGACCGGTACTGCACCTTGTTGCGGCCGAAGTACTGCGCGCTGGCAAGGCTCGGGACCGCGATCAGGATCGCGGCAACCATACTGGCGATCACGGCTCGGAGCATGGCACCTCCTACGCTTCCAGCGCCTGCGCCGGAGCATCGCCCCACAGACGCTCCAGCTGATAGAAGTCCCGCGCCGCGGGATGAAACACGTGTACGACGAAATCAATGCAGTCGATCAGCACCCAGCGACCCGAGCGCAGGCCTTCGACGTGGTTGGGACGCGTGCCCGATTCCTTCAGTTTCTCGATGATGTGCTCGGTGATCGACCGCACATGCGTATCCGATGTGCCGTTGATCAGCAGGAAATGGTCGGTCGCGTCGGACAGACCACGCAGATCGAGCAGCAGGATGTCGGTCCCCTTGCGTTCCCTCGCCGCTTCGATCGCGACATCGAGACCGACCGGCGAGGTTTCGTCGTGGCCGACCTTCCGTTCTCCGGCTTCCTGCACCCGTTCCGCCTCCGTTCCGCATTCAGACTCGACCAGCCGGAGAAAGGTTCCCCGCCGGCATCAGGCCGCATTCCGGGCCCGCAGGTCAGGCCATCCCTTCATGAACGAACGGCGGCCGCCTCTCCGGACAGCCGCCGTCGTGGCCCGCAACCGGCCTTTCCGGCTCAATCGGCCTTGATGACCCAGACCTTGATCTCGGGCCGCACGTCCGTGTGCAGCTTGACGTGCACCGTGTACACCCCGAGCGCCTTGATCGGGTCATCCAGCTCAACCTGCCGCCGATCGATCTGGAAGTCCAGTTCCTGCTCGTTCAGCCGATCGGCAATGTCGGCGGCAGTGATTGAGCCGAACAGCTTCGACTCCTCACCCGCCTTGGCGTGGAACGTCAGCGACACACCCTCGAGCTGCGAGGCCCGGCGCCTGCCCTCGAGATAGTCCCGCTTCGCGCGAGCCTCGGCCCGCCGATGCTCATCCTCGAGCTGCCGGATGTTCGCCGCCGTGGCCTCGTACGCCAGCCCGCGCGCCAGCAGGAAGTTCCGGGCGTATCCCGGCTTCACTGTCACAATGTCACCCGATGCGCCCAGGTTCTCCAGATCCTGACGCAGAATCACCTTGACGTGCTTCATTCCTCGCTCCGCTCAGTTGCCGGGCGGCTGCACCGCCGCCCGCCGCCGTCGAATGTCCAGCCAGATGTCCGACACACCGATCACGAACGTCGCCATTGCGACCATCGGATACAGCAGCACTCCTATCACTATGCCGATCGCCATGCCGAGCGGCCCCGGCATTCCGGCCAGCACCAGCACGACGCCCAGGCCGCGCAACGCGTACAGCGTGCCCATGAACGCGACCAGGTTCGATCCCGTCCTCGCCGCCACAGCTCCGATCGGAAGCAGTACCAGGATCAGTCCGACGATCAGCAGCCATACCAGACTGTCGGCGAACCGGAACTCGGCGAGCGGACGGAGGGAGGCCGTGTCGTGCGCAGCCACCCGCCTGTACAGCCACCATGCCACGCCGAGCGCCGACAGGCTGGCCACACCGATCACGGCCGGGTAGAGCATCGCCTCCATCTCGATCCCCTGCCGCAGCACTTCCACCAGGGCGTCGCCGCCATCCATGCCGGACAGCGTGGACAGGAACGGCTGCACCGCCGTGCTCAGCCGCATGTGCACGTTCGAGTCGAGCTGCGCGAACGCGCCCGGCCGGAACACCGCCATGCCCGCCACCGTTCCTGCCGAAGCGCCGATCGCCGTGAGCCCACGGCTCAGGAATCGGCCACCGCCCATCACCATTGACGCGACCAGGAACCATGCGCCCACGATCAACGCCCAGCCTCGCGCGAAGTCGGTCAACGGATCGGCCGGTCCGCGCAGCAGAAGCGCCGCTCCGACCAGACCGATAATGATCATGCCCGGCCGCCGCGGCGGCAGCGCGATCAGCATGAGGCTCAGCGGCAGCAGAATCAGCAGACCGGCGTACCCGGTGGCGAACGCCCCCGTGACCACCGCCATGCCGATCGCGCCGGCCCAGCCGACCGCCTTCCGCGTCACGCCTGTGACGGGCTCCGGCCCAGGTAGGGAAGCAGCGCCAGGTATCTCGCCCGCTTGATCGCGAGGCTGACCTGTCGCTGATGCCGGGCACACATGCCCGTCATCCGGCGCGGCAGGATCTTGCCCTGCTCCGTCGTCAGTCGGGACAGGGTCCTGTCATCCTTGTAGTTGATCCACCGTACGCCCGACTCGCACAGCGGACAGGACTTTGATCCACGACGTGTCATCGGTCGTCACCCTCATCATCGGAATCGTCGTCGTCATCCTCATCGGCGCCTTCCGGCCGTGTCCGCGTGGCAATCGACATCGGTGCCGTCGGTTCGCCTTCATGCAGCACGATCAGATAGCGCAACAGCCCCTCGTCGAGTTTCAGCAGCCGCTCGAACTCCGGCAGCGCATCCGCCGGCGCCGAGAACTGCGTCACGATGTAGTAGCCGTTCGTCCGCTTGCGGACCGGAAACGCGAGCTGGCGCCGACCCCACTGGTCGACCGTACTTATATCGCCGCCGCCCGTCTCTGTCAGGTGGGTGTGGAACCGATCCAGCTTCTCCTGGATCTGCTCGTCGGTGAGCTGCGAATCGAAGATGTAGACGATTTCGTACGCCCTCACGTCTTTCCTCCTCTGGTCATGGCGGCCCGGCCCCGGCGTGGGATCGAGCAGGAGTAAAGCAGAGAAGTATAACGAGCTCCACGCGGTACGGGAAGAGTACGGCGGGCGGACATCGCGGTCGCACCCGCGCCCGGTCGTCCGCTACGCGGCGGTCGCCGCAGCCTGCTGCACCGCCGTGATGAGCGCCGGATGCGCTTCCCATGCAATGCGCGCCGAATCGAGGTCGAGTCGCTCGCGATTGGTGTGCGCGAACCGCTCCTCGCCCGGCGCGTAGCCGATCGTCGGGATGCCGTGGGTTCCGCAGGTGTGGCCGCCGTCAGTCGCGAACGTCCAGGGTCGCACGGCCGGCTGCCTGCCCGTTGCGGAGGCGATCGAGCCTGCCGCGGCACTCACGATCGGCGACTGTGGATCCAGCAGGAATCCCGGCGTGAACATTCGGCGCATGCGTTCACGGCCCGTCCACGTGTGCTGCGTTTCTGCATTGAATCGCACGTTCAGCGCGAAGGGCTCTTGCACGTCCACATTGTCGCGAAGGAACCGATCGAGGCGTAAGGCCGCATCATCGGCGGTCGTGTCCGGCAGAACGCGCCAGTCGACAATGACGCGCACGATGTCAGGGATGACGTTGTAGCTGGTGGGCAGGGTCTCGACGGCCGTCGCCGCGAGCGTGGCGCGGCCGAGCACGGGGTCGGTCGCCAGGGTATCGGCGAACCGCTCGATCTGCGGCAGCACGCGCGACAGGATGCTCAGCGGGTTGCTCGCGCGGTCCGGTGCGCTCGCGTGGCCAGCTACGCCGGTGATCTCGATGAGCAGCTCGGCGCGGCCGCGGTGGCCGATACAGATGTCGCCGTTGGTCGACTCGCCGATGATGACCGCCGCGGGTGCGACCTCGCCGGAATCGATCAGCCGCTCCATGCCCCAGCCGCCACGTTCCTCGAGCACCGTGTGTGCGACGATGATGTCGCCGGCAGGGCGGTCCGCCAGGAAGTGCGCGGCGGCGTAGGTCTGGATCGCGAGCGGGCCCTTGATGTCCATGGCGCCGCGGCCATGCAGGAATCCGCCATTGATGATGCCGCCGCGCGGCGGGAACTCCCATGTGTCGGGATCGCCGATGTCAACCACGTCGAGGTGGCAGCTCAGCATCACGGCCGGCGCTTCGCCGCGCCCGCGGATCCTGCCAACCGCACTGCCGTTCTCGTCGATCCACGCGTCGTCGAAGCCGAGCGCTTCGTACTCCTGCCGCACTCGCTGTGCGACATCGCCTTCCGCGCCCGGCGCCCCCGGGATCCGGATCAGATCCTGCGCAAACGCGATGACCTGATCGAACGAATGGTCCAAGTCGTGCTCCAGTCGCCGTCGGTACCGGGCGCGTTCCCGTCGCGCGGTCCGCGCGACGGGAGACGGGGTTCAGCCCGGCAGTCCGCCCAGCAGGTGCCGAACGGCCGCCAGCAACGCTCCCCAGTCGGACCCGGCCTGAGCGACCGTGATGCCATGCACGCGGACGAACCACGGCGCGAGCACGAGCGAAACGACGCTCATCAGCTTGATCAGGATGTTCATGGACGGACCGGACGTGTCCTTGAACGGGTCGCCTACCGTATCACCGACTACGGCGGCCTTGTGTGAATCGGAACCCTTGCCACCGTGCGCGCCGCGCTCGATGTGTTTCTTCGCATTGTCCCACGCGCCACCGGCATTGGCCATGAAGAGTGCCATGAGCACGCCGGCCAGCGTCGCGCCCGCGAGCATGCCGCCGAGCGCGAGGATGCTGAAGTAGCCGACCACGACCGGCGCAATCACGGCAACGAGGCCCGGTGCGATCATCTCGCGCAGTGCGGCGCGGGTCGAGATGTCCACGCAGCGCGCACTGTCCGGCCGCGCGGTGCCTTCCATGAGACCGGGGATCTCACGGAACTGGCGACGCACCTCCTCGACCATTCCGGCGGCCGCCCGGCCGACAGCGGTCATGGTCATGGCGGCAATCAGCAGCGGAATCGTGCCACCGATCAGCAGGCCGATCGTCACGGCCGGATTAATGATGTCGAGTCCGGTCGCCCGCAGGCCGACGGCGGACGCGTACGCACTGAACAGCGCGAGCGCCGTCAGCGCCGCCGAACCAATGGCGAATCCCTTGCCGATCGCCGCCGTCGTATTGCCCTGCGAGTCCAGCTCATCGGTGATCTGCCGGACCTCCGGTCCGAGGTGGCTCATCTCAGCGATGCCGCCGGCATTGTCGGCGATCGGGCCATACGCGTCGACCGACATCGTCACGCCGACCGTCGCGAGCATGCCGACAGCCGCAATGCCGATGCCGTACAGACCGGCCATTGCATACGACACGCCGATACCGAGCGCGATCAGCAGGACCGGAGCGGTCGTCGATTCCATGCCGACCGCGAGACCGTGGATGATGTTGGTGGCCGCGCCGGTCTCACTCGCCTGCGCGATGCGGCGGATCGGCTTCCATGCCGTGTAGTACTCGGTCACCAGCCCGATCAGGATGCCGATCACCGAACCGGCCAGCAGCGCCCAGTACGGACCGAGTGCCGGATAGCTCCGGCTCGTGACGGGATCGAAGATCTCGAAGCCCAGGCCGCGCACCACGAAGTACATGACCGCCAGGAACAGCGCGGCCGCCACGAACGTCACGTTCCGCAACGCGGCCGCCGGACCGCCCCGCTCGAATACCTTCATGAACGCGATCCCGATCAGTGACGTGACCAGGCCGACCATGATCGTGAGCATCGGCAGAGCCAGGGCCTCCACGCGCTGACCCGCGTAGAGCGGGCTGCTCGCACCGATCGCGATCGTCGCGATCACGGCGCCCACGTAGCTCTCGAAGATGTCCGCACCCATGCCCGCCACATCGCCGACGTTGTCACCGACATTGTCCGCGATTGTCGCCGGATTGCGCGGGTCATCCTCCGGAATGCCGGCCTCGACCTTGCCGACCAGGTCGGCTCCGACATCCGCCGCCTTCGTGTAGATGCCGCCGCCGACCCGCGCGAACAGCGCGATCGAGCTGGCGCCCATGGCAAAGCCGCTGATCGTCTCCGCAAATGCGCGGAACTCGAGATCGCTGATCGCGGCCGCCCCGAACAGGAAATACCAGAGCCCGACGCCCAGCAGTCCGAGTGCGGCGACGGACAGGCCCATGACGGCGCCGCCGAAGAAAGACACGCGAAGAGCCTTGCCCGGTCCATGCTCCTTGGCCGCTGCCGTCGTCCGCACGTTCGCGCGCGTCGCGGCCGTCATGCCGAAGAAGCCGGCCAGAATCGAGCAGATTGCGCCACTGATGTACGCGACCGCTACCGCGCCGCCGATCGTGAGCATGAGCAGGCCGGCCACGATCACGACGAAAACGGCGAGCACCGAGTATTCGCGTCGCAGGAACGCCATGGCGCCTTCCTGGATGCGTTCGGCCAGCTCGGCCATCAACTCCGTGCCACTGCTCTGGCGGACGATGTACAGGTAGAGGACCAGCGCACTCAGCAATCCCACGACGCCCAGCGCGGGCGCCAGCTGGGCCAGGCCTGTCAGTTCCGTCACATATCCTCCGTGTTCTCGGCGCCCTGAGGCGCTCGTTCAACTCCGGCTCGCGGCGGACCGGATCGGGACGGCATCACCGATTGAACCGGTTCGCCGCCGGCTCGACCCCTTCCGTAGCCCAGACCGTGACGGCCTCGACCAGTGCGGGCAACAGCGCCCGGACCTCCGCTTCGTCGTCTTCGTCGAACTCGTCCAGCACCCAGTCGGCCAGGTCCATGCCGGCCGGTGCCGCACCCACGCCGACCCGCAACCGGGCGTAGTCCTGCGTCCGCAGCGACGCCTCGACCGATCGCAGCCCGTTGTGTCCGCCGGCACTGCCCCCGGCGCGGATCCGTATCCGGCCTGCGTCGAGTGCCGCGTCGTCGACGACGACGAGCAGATCACTCGCCACGTCGAAATCGGGCCGGTCCAGCAGCGGCGTCAGCACGCTGCCGCTCCGGTTCATGAATGTCAGCGGCTTGACCAGCAGGATCGGCAGCCCCTCCAGTGCACCCTGCGACACGCGGATCCTGCGTTCGCGGCGGTACTCCGGAAACCTCCAGCGTGCCCGCACCTCGTCCAGAACCCACCAGCCCACGTTGTGACGCGTCACCGCGTACTCTTCGCCCGGGTTGCCGAGCCCGCAGACGACCTTCATGGCCGGTGGCGGAGGCTATTCCCCGCCTTCGCTCCCTTCCTCGTCCTCGGCCCTGCCGCGGGCGATCACTTCGGGCTCCGCAAGTCCTTCCTCTGCCGGAGCGCCTTCCTCGGCTTCCGTCACGGCCGCGACCGTCGGAGCCATCACGCTGCAGATCGTCCGCTCCGGATCGACCAGGAAGGTCACTCCCTCCGGCGGCTGCACCTGCACCACGCGAACCGAGTCGCCAATTTCCAGACTCGAGATGTCCACGTCCAGTACCTCCGGGATATGATCCGGCAGGCAGCGCACCTCGATCTCGTTCAGCGCGTGCTGGAGAATGCCGCCCGCCTTCACGCCCGGTGCCGCGCCGACCAGCCGCAGCGGCACCGCTACGGTGATCGATTCACCCGCGTGGATCTGATAGAAGTCGACGTGCAGCACGTCATCGCGGTACGCGTGACGCTGAACTTCGCGGACCAGTGCGCGCGCCGGCTGCCCGTCTCCCTCGATGTTCATCGTGATCACCGTGTTCTCGACACGGATCCGCGAGAACAGCGTGGCCAGCTCGTGTGCGTCGACCGACAGACTGCGCGTCTGCTCACCGTGCCCGTAGATCACGGCCGGCACGCGGCCCTGCGAGCGCAGCTTGCGTGCGCCTCCCTTCCCGTTGCCCTCGCGCGGTTGTGCGCTGAGTGCCGCCTTCGTCGCCATGCTCCGTCTCTCCTTCAGTCGAACAGCTGACTCACGGATTCGTTCGAATGCGTATAGATGATCGCGCGAGCCAGCAGCTCCGCGATCGACAGAATCTTCAGCTTCGGGAATCGCTTGCTCTCCGGTACGTGCAGCGTGTTCGTCACCACGACCTGCTCCACCGGCGCGTTCTGAAGCCGCTCGACCGCCGGCCCCGAAAAAAGCGCGTGCGTGGCCGCCGCGTATATGGCGGCCGCACCCCGATCGCGCAACGCGTACACCACGCTTTCGAGAGTGCCCGCCGTGTCGATCATGTCGTCGACAATGATGCACGCCCGACCTTCGACATCACCCACGACCTGCATGACTTCCGCAACGTTGTGCGCCGGTCGCCGCTTGTCGATGATCGCGAAGCTCGCATCGACCCGCCTCGCGAAGCCCCGCGCCATTTTCGCCGCCCCGACATCCGGCGCAACCACGACCGGCTCCTTCAGCTCGAGCATCCGAAAGTACCGCGTGAGCACCGGCGCAGCGTAGAGATGATCCACGGGCACATCGAAGAAGCCCTGGATCTGGTGCGTGTGGAAATCGATGCCGAGAACCTTGTCCGCGCCCGACGCCTCCACCAGGTTCGCCATCAGCTTCGCGCCGATCGCGACCCGCGGCTGATCCTTCCGGTCCTGCCGCGCATATCCGAAGTACGGCACGATCGCCGTGACCCGCGCCGCCGACGCCCGCTTCGCCGCATCAATCAGCAGCAGCAGCTCGAGGATCGTCTCCGCCGGCGGCGGCGTGGGCTGGATGATGAAGACGTCCCTGCCGCGTGCGTTCTGGTTCAGCCGCACGAAGATCTCACCGTCGGCGAAGCGCCGGACCGTGAGATCCGCCAGGGGTATGCCGATCTGGTCGGCGATCTCCTGCGCGAGCGGCGGATTCGCCGTCCCCGCGAGGAGCAACATGGGAGCCGGTGCAGGGTTCTCCGCCATGCCGTCGGTCCGGGCCTCGTTCGAGTTGCGCGACAGCCCGGAAAGCTAGTCGTACCATCCATGGTGGTCAACCGTCAGGGCGACGCGATCCGACGACCGTGACCCGCTCAGCCCTTCCCTTTCCGCGTCGCCGGCAGATGCACGTCGGCAAGTCGGGCCATGGTTCGCTGGTGGACGGCCTGGGCGCGGCCGCCGGACAGCTGGACGGCATCAATGTATTCCTGAGTGGCGCGATCGGGCGGCAGCATGTCATCGAGCAGGGCGGCGAAGCTGATCGCATTGTCCACATGGGTCGCGATCACGGCTTCCTCGGCGCGTGCGAGTGCGAGGCGGATCCAGCTTTCGGTTTCGTCATCGCGGCGCTGGCGCTCACGCAGGCCTCGCATCATGAGGTCGGGCCGGAACCGGCGCCACCGGTTGCCATCTTCATCGCCGGCCGGAGCGCCGTCGGCCGAAGCGCGCATGCCGAGCATCGGTTCCTGCTCGATCGTCTCGTCCGGTTCGGCACTACCCATGACACGTGTGCGAACGGCGATGGAAACGGACTCGCCGAGGTCGAGCTCGAGGAGGTAGCGTGGAAGCGATTCCTCGATCGGCATTCGGTCGCGGAGCAGGTACACGAAGATCCGGGCCTGGTCGACGTGCGTATCGACGAGGGCCTCCCAGGCCAGGGCGACGGTGACTTCGAGACGGCCGCGCAATGTCTCGGGAAGGCGACGGGCCGAGAAACGGGCTGATCCAGCCATGAATACCTTGCTCGAGTGGGGATTCCCGGGGGTGGATTCGAACCACCATTGGAGGATCCAAAGTCCTCAGTCCTGCCTTTGGACGACCCGGGAGCAGAGAGGCTGCAAGTTAAATGCTCGCGCTACCCCGATCAACGCTCCGGAGGGCCGGCCGAAGCCGTTTCGATGACGCGTGCATCGCGGAATCGCGTGCGGATTGCCGCGGCGGCATCGTCGCGTGGGCGTGTGTCATCGAATACGCCGAACATTGCGGAGCCGCTGCCGGCGAGCATTGCGATGCGGGCACCGCCCTGCCGCATGGCATCGCGCAGTCCGCCGAGGTCCGGGATCAGGTCGGGTACGACGGCGTCGAAGTCGTTTCCTGCCAGGCCGGCGACGCCATCCCATGACGCCAGGCTGCCGGTCTCGATCAAACGAGCATGCGGATCGACCTCACGGGCGGGGTCGATCTGCCCGGCATTCCGGCCGCGGGTCGGCCGTCTGTCAGCCAGCAGCACGTAGGCCTGCGCGGTCGGCATCGATCGTGGCGGCACGGCGATGAGCATGGGCAGTGCGGGCAATGGATCGAGTCGGAGCAGCCGTTCTCCTCTGCCCCATGCCAGCGCGAGATCGGCGCGGGTACAGAAGAACGGCACATCGCTTCCGAGACCGGCGCCGAGTGCGACGACCTCGCCTCGGGTCAACGGTGCACCGTGCATTTCGTTCAGCAGATGCAGTGTCGTCGCGGCATCACTCGAGCCGCCGCCGAGTCCGGCACCGACGGGAATCCGCTTGACGAGCCTGATCCGGAAGGCTGGCTGCCGACCGGTCCGCTCACAGAACGCGGTCGCCGCTCGATGAACCAGATTGTCGCGCGGGTCGCCGGAGAGAACACCGTCGACCTCGAGTCGTATGCCGCGCGGCCCCGGTTCGATCGAGACCGTGTCGCTCAGATCGATGCGGCAGAACAGCGTCTCGATCTGGTGGTAGCCCGACGTTTCCCGGGCGAGCACGTGGAGGAAGAGATTGACCTTGGCGTGCGCGGCGAGGCTCGGCATGCGGTCAGGCGCCGGACGCCGGCGGCGCGGCCTGTCGCTCGACCGCCTCCTCGACTTCCTCCTCGCTGTGAGCCACACCCGACAGCGAGATGCGCAGCCGGCTCGCGTAGAACAGGCCGATCAGCGTGACCGGCAGGAACCCGGCCACGTGGAATCCGACCGCGAACGCGAGCACCTTGCTCGCTTCCCGGCCCCACAGCCCGACCAGCATGAGCTGCGCGGCGAATTCATACGTGCCCCAGAATCCGGGCGCCGCGGGCAGTGCGACAATGAAGCCGAGCCCGGAATTGAAGAAGATCGCGGCACCGAAGCCGAGGTCGATACCGAACGCATGGAACGCCATCCAGAACGCGGCGCTGTTCGTGAGCCAGACGGCTACGCTCCACGCGATCGCCTCGATGAGCAGCCTCGCGTTCCGCAGGATCGTCGCGCCGGCCAGGAACGCCTCGAGCGCATTGACGACGGGGCGGCGGAGCGCGCGCGGCAGGATGCGGTTCGCGACCGCCTCGAACACGCGCACCGTCTGCTTCGGCCAGAGCACGAGCAGGAACAGCACGGCCGTGCCGAGCACCACCATGAGGCCGAGACTCCGCGCGATCGCGGGGATGTCGACTTCCGCGCTCGTCGGCCACGCCGGGAAGTCGGGCAGACCGATGGCGATGAACAGCAGCGTGACGAGCGTCAGGGCATCGAGCAGCCGCTCGATGACCAGTGTGGACAGGGCAGCCACGATCGGGACGGGCTCGAGCCGGCTGAACGCCCATGCCCTCGCGAACTCGCCGGCCCTGGCCGCCAGCAGGTTGTTCGCCATGAATCCGATGTTCACGGCGGCGAAGCGCGAGCGGAATGTCGTGCCGCGTCGCACGGGATCCAGGATGCAGCGCCAGCGCCATGCGCGGATCCAGAAGACGAACGTCGCCAGTGCGGTGGCGCCGAGCAGGAGCAGCGGATTCGCCCGCCCCATTTCGCGCACCATGTCGCCGAGGTTCTGACCGCGGAATGTGTACCACAGCAGTCCGGCACTGATCGCGATGCCGATGAGCGCCTTCCAGTTGAGGAAGGAGCGGCCGCGCCCGGCGCCTGAGTTCGCCTGCGCGTCACCGGCCGGGGCGGGCGTCGTCCCGGGGCCGCTCACCGCAATGCGTTCAGCAGAAGGCCGTAGAGCTCATCGAGCGCCAGGCGCGGTTCGGTCTGGTCGCCGAGCGCCTGCGCGATCTCGGCGCGCAGCACCACGGCGCGCTGGCGGGGATCGACGGGATGTTCCGGGGCAGGTTTCGTGGTTTCCGGCTCGACCGGCGCCTCGGCGGCCTGCGCGGCGACGCGTTCGCCGTACCGGGCCAGCAGTTCTTCACGCAGCGTGCGGAGCCGGCTGAGTGCGGGCGTCTGGCCGGGCTCCCCGCCTTCTTCAATGGCCGCCACCGCGGACCGGAGCACCTCACGCGCGGAGCGGAACACGTCGAGCCACTCGCTCTTGACCGGCACGTCCAGGCTCACGATCAGCTGACACAGATCCTCGACTGCTCGTAGCGCTTCCGCGATCACCGGAATGGCATCCAGCCGGACCGAGCCGAGCAGTGCACGCTGACTGCGCAGGATCGCGCCCAGCCACTCGCGGCTGGCGGGATTCTCGTTGAACGCCGTGATCCCCTGTTCCATCGTGTCGCCAATGGCCGTTACCTCGGCGATCACGAAAGCCGTGAAGCCGGCAGTTCCGCCGTCCGGCGCAGGTTGTTCGGCGGTGTATCCGCCGGCCTCCTCCCAGCGTGCGGCGACGACCTCGACCCGGGCATCCCTGGCATCGTCCGGCTCACTGGCGTCGAGAAGGTAGCGCAGGTCATCGACGGTCAGGCGCATGTCCTCGGCCAATCTCGGCGCGGATCCCGGCTGGACCGCTGTCCGGCGGAGCGCGCGCTCGAACGTGGAAGCCGCTCTCTGAAGCCACCGTGCATTGGCCAGTCGCGCGGACCCGGCCAGCGCGCGAGCAGCCGATTGTGCCGCGACAAGCGGTTCAGGGGAGGCATCCGCCTCACCCGAGCCAATGCGGCCGGCTTCCTGTTCGATCGTTGCCAGGTAGCCGGCGGCTTCCTTCTCGAACCATTCGACGAGTCGCGTTGTCGTCATTCGAGTTTCAGTGTCGGGCGCGCACGAGCAGCGACTTCATTTCAAGGACGGCATCCTTCATGCCGACGAGCATGGCGCGGCTGATGACCGAGTGGCCGATGTTCAACTCTTCGATTTCCTCGATGACGGCGACCGGCTCGACATTCTCGTAGGTCAGCCCGTGCCCCGCGTGCACCGCCAATCCGAGGCTCGCCGCCTGTGCGGCGGCCCTCCGCAGGCGCACCAGCTCTGTGTCGAGATCGGCCCGCTTGCGGGCGCCGACCCACTGTCCCGCGTATGCGCCGGTGTGCAGCTCGACCGCCGCCGCGCCGAGGTCGGCGGCCGCCGCAATGTGCTCGGATGTCGGATCAATGAACAGAGACGTGCGTATACCCGCGTCGCTCAGCAGCTGGACCGCATCACGGACCCGGTCGATCGCGTCCCGGGTTCCGAGATCGAGGCCGCCCTCGGTCGTGATCTCTTCCCGCCGCTCTGGCACGAGTGTGACGGTCAACGGCTCGAAGTCGGCGCCGATCGACGCCATGATGGGTGAAGCGGCGAGCTCCAGGTTGACGCCGGTCCGCACCGTCTCCATGAGCAGGCGGACATCCCGGTCCTGGATGTGGCGGCGGTCTTCGCGCAGATGAACGGTGATGCCGTCGGCGCCACCGAGCTCGGCCAGCACTGCGGCGCGGACCGGGTCGGGCTCGTCCGTCCGTCTGGCCTGACGCACCGTGGCCACGTGGTCGATGTTGATGTGGAGCCGCATCTCAGCCGGGTCCGAGCAGGTCGGCGATCTCATTCGCCTTCTGGTCGTCGAGGCCCGCGCTCCCCGCCAGACGCAGCACCTCACGACCGAGTGCGCAATATAGCGCGCGGTCATCCGGCGACAACCGAGCGAGATGCAGCCGAACCGTATCGGCATCGCCGCGGGCGACCGGTCCGGTAAGGGCTGCCGGCACGCCCAGGTGTTCGAGATTGTCCAGAGTGCCACGCACCAGCGGCAGGAGCGCGGGCAGCGTCTCGTCCGGCGGCACACCCGCCTGCTCGAGCAGCCGGGCCGCCGCGTTCAGCACGCCGACCAGCGAGTTGGAAGCCATCACCGCCGCGGCATGGTAGAGCGGCCGCAACGCGGACGGCACCACGATCGACCGGCCGTGGAGCGCGTTCACGAGACGGAGCGCCGCCCGTTGCGCGACCGGCTCACCGGCCACGGCGAACGTGATGCCGGTCAATCGGTCCGAGGACTGCCACGGATCCGCGACTGTCTGCATCGGGTGCAGCGAGCCCACTGCATAGCCCGCGCCGTGCAGCGGGGCCAGCACGTCGGTCGACAACGCGCCGGACAGGTGCAACGCGACGCAGCCACCGGGCGCCGGTCCGAGGTTCGCGGTCTCCCATGCGACCCCGCCGAGCGCGGAATCCGGAACCGCCAGGATCAGCACGGTCGAATCGCCGGGCGGCGCCATCAGGCCGCCGCGGTACTCCGCTCCGGGCTCGCCGGTTCGTGACGGCTCGAAGATCGGGTGTGGCGGCGGCTCGAGCGATCGACCCTGGAAGATGAGTCGGTCCAGTTCACCGCTCCGCCGCAGCGCCGTGCCGAGCGCGAGTCCCATCCGGCCCGGTCCGCGGATGACGACCGTCTCGCTCATGGCTCGACCGTGATCGGCACGCCCCGCTGTCTGAGCCGGCCAATCGTCGCCGCCGGCAGCCGCGCCACCAGCTCGATTCGCGTGTCCCGCTCCTCGCGCCGCAGCACTTCACCCTCGCGGTACACGGTCGCGAGTGACTGTCCGTCCGTCGCCGCGATCTCGAGCCGGACCGCTGGCCGCCCTTCCCGGATCTCCTCGAACAGCAGGGCGCGCAGCTCGATCAGTCCGTCCGGCGCCGTCGCCGACCCGAATACCGCCGGCTCGCGGTACATCTGGAGCACACGCTGCCGAAACGCCTCTTCCTCCGCGTGCGTCAGCCGGTCCGTCTTGTTGAACACCAGAATCGTGCGCCGCCCTTCCAGACCCAGCTCGCGAAGTACGCCTTCAACGACGAATTTCTGTTCCTCCCAGCCCGGATGCGATGCGTCGATCACGTGCAGCAGCACATCGGCTTCAACGGCCTCCTCGAGCGTTGCGCGGAACGATGCCACGAGATGGTGCGGCAGCCGCCGGATGAACCCGACCGTGTCCGTCAACAGCGCACGCGCGCCCGGACCGAGCTCGATCGAACGCGTTGACGGGTCCAGTGTCGCGAACAGCCGGTTCTCGACAAAGATGTCCGTGCCGGACAGAGCGCGCAGGATCGAGGACTTGCCGGCATTCGTGTAGCCGACGAGCGCGGCGCGGAACTCGCCCGTGCGCGCCTTCCGACGTGTCGCCCGCCGCTGTGCGACAACCTCGAGCTTGCGGCGCAGGTCACGGATGCGCCGCCCGATGAGCCTGCGGTCCGTCTCGAGCTGCGTCTCGCCCGGCCCCCTGAACCCGATACCGCCGCGGATCCGCGACAGGTGCGTCCACATCCGCTTCAACCGCGGCAGCATGTACTCGAGCTGGGCCAGCTCGACCTGCATCTGCGCTTCCGCCGTCCTCGCCCGCGTCGCGAAGATGTCGAGGATCAGCTCCGCGCGATCCATGATGCGTACGTCCAGCCGGTCCTCGAGGTTCTTGCCCTGCGATGGCGAAAGCTCCTCATCGAAGATCACGAGGCTCGCGTCGCGCTCGCGCACCAGACTGCGCAGCTCGTCGACCTTGCCTTCACCGATGAAGTACTTGGGGTGTGGTGAGTCGATCCGCTGGAACAGCGTACCGCCGACCGCCGCTCCCGCAGTGTCCGTCAGGCTGGCCAGCTCGGCGAGATGTTCACGCGCCTCGGTCGCCCCCATGTGACGATCGGGCGCCGCCACCAGGATCACGCGCTCCTGCGCTTCCGCGGTCGAGACAGTCGCACCGCCTCCGTTCGCGCGTGCTCGCCTGCTCAACGCGAGTTCACGAGATCGACCTGGCCGCGCTTCTCGAACGGCACCGTCCGCCGCCTCGGTCGCGTCACGTCCATGTCGCCGATGAGCCGGTAGCCGACGCGACCGTTCCGGATCACGGAACGCAGAGCACTGCCGACACCGGCCCACGTGAATTCGACCGGAACCTCGATCGCCGCGCTGTCGCCCGCCGCAATCGACAGTTCTCGATCCAGCGTGCCTTCCGCCGCGCGGACCCACGCGTCATCCTCGCTGTTCGCGTGGCGAAGATCGATTGTGAAGTTCAATGAGGAGGTCCGCAGCTCGTAGCCGTTCGGGTTGTTCACGACGATGGCGGCGTACAGTGTGCCGCCATTGAGGCCGAGCCCCGTGACCCGCACAGTGTCGAGGCGCACGGTCGGCTGGTGGAAGCACGCCATGCACGCGCCCTGGAGCAATATTGCGAGCGGGAGCAGCAACCTCCCGTGTCTGTGGGCCGAACTCGAACCGAACGCGCTGGTCAGATGCCTTGTTCCCGTCAGGCTGTGATACGAGGCGACGACATCGCGGCCCGGCGGGCCGGTGCGCACCGGGACATCCGTCATCTAGCTACCTTCGATCCCCTCAGGCGTTCCCTCGGGACGCGACTCATCGACGGGGGCTTCACTCACGGGGTCGGCCGCCGCCCGTGCGGAACTCGACGCATCACCCGCCGACTCGCGCTTCCGTTCCGCCCACCACGCCATCCGCTCCGCGATCCGCTTCTCGAAACCGAACCCGCCCGGCTCGTAGAACGAAGCCCCGTGCAACGCTTCCGGCAGGTAATCCTGCGCGATGTAGTGGTCCGGCGAATCGTGAGAGTACCGATAGTCCGCGCCGTAGCCGAGTTCCTTCATGAGTGATGTGGGCGCATTGCGGATGTGGAGCGGGACCGCGGCGGCCGGCGAGTCCGTTGCCGCCTGACGTGCCGATCCGAGCGCGCGCACCACCGCATTGCTCTTGGGCGCGGTCGCCAGGTAGATCGTCATCTCCGCCAGCGGCAGGTACCCTTCCGGCGGGCCGAGCACATCGAACGCGTGACGGGCGGCAACGGCGATCTGTAGCGCCTGCGGGTCCGCCAGCCCGATGTCCTCCGCCGCCATGGCCATGCCCCGCCTGAACAGAATCCTCGGATCGCCGCCACCCTCGATTACGCGGGCCATCCAGTACAGCGCGCCCTGCGGATCGCTGCCACGCAGCGACTTGTGGTAGGCGGACAGCATGTTGAAGTACTCTTCGCCACCCTTGTCGTAACGCGCGAACCGGAGCTGCATCGCCTCCCGCGCGGTCTCTGCGTCCACGGTGCCGTCGGTCCTGGCCGCAAGGGTGACGGCGGTCTCGAGCGCATTGAGTGCGCGCCGTGCATCGCCGTCGGACGCACCGGCAAGGAACCGGATCGCGTCCGTGTCGACGGCCGCCGCCGTGTCGCCCAGTCCCCGCTCCGTGTCGCTCACCGCCCGCTCGAGGATGCGCACCACCGCGTTCGCGTCGAGCGGCTCGAGCACGAAGACTCTGGCGCGACTGAGCAGTGCGCCGATCACCTCGAATGACGGGTTCTCGGTGGTCGCTCCGATCAGCGTGATCGTGCCGGCCTCGACGTGTGGCAGGAACGCGTCCTGCTGCGCCTTGTTGAAGCGGTGAATCTCGTCACAGAAGAGGATCGTCCTGCGACCCGTCGCCCGCAGTCGCGTCTTCGCTTCGGCAATGATCTCGCGGACGCGGGCTACGCCTTCCGTGACCGCGCTGAACGGCGTGAACGCGGACGCCGTACGCTCCGCGATGATGTGCGCGAGCGTCGTCTTGCCGGTGCCCGGTGGGCCCCAGAGAATCAGGCTGCCGACCGCGTCGCTCTCGATCAGCTGACGCAGTGCTCGGCCCGGGCCGAGCAGGTGCTCCTGGCCGACGAACTCGTCGAGCGTGCGCGGCCTCATTCGTGCGGCCAGTGGCGCGCCGGGATCGGGCTCGCCGGCACCGGATTCCGCGGTCCGATCGTCGCCTGCGGACCCGCCGTCATTGCCGAAGAGGTCGGGCTCGCGCATCAGCCGCCCGGCAGCGCGATGCGTGCGAGCACGAACGCCAGCACACCCGCGAAAACCCCGCCCTGGACCTGCCACCGATGCTGGCGCTGCGATTCGGGGATCAGGTTGGACGCGGCAACGTAGATCGTGACGCCCGCGGCGAGCGCGAGTCCCCATGTGGCGAGTGGTTCGACGAACGACGTGATCAACGCCCCGGCCACTGTCGCCAGGCCGATGACGATCACGGCCATCAGCGTGTCCTTCCGGCTGTTGCCGCTGGCCAGCATCACGCTCGCGAGCGAGAGGCCGGTCGGCACCTTGTGCAGCGCAATCGCCGTGAACACCAGTAGACCCAGCCGGTGAGAGTCGAGGAACCCGCTTCCGATCGCCACACCATCGAAGAACGAGTGCGGCACGAGTCCGATCAGCGCCCAGACGCCGATACCCGGGGACACCATCGCTTCCTTGTGCGTCTCGACACCGAAATGGAAGTGCGGCGTGAGCGCGTGCTGCGTCAGGTGCACGCCGAGGTAGCCGATCAGGATGGCGACGAATCCGCCGTGCAGGTCGACGGCGTGTGGGGTCATCTCGAGCAGCGCGACCGCCAGCATGAAGCCGGCACCGAAGCCGGCGAGCACATCGAGGTACCGGCCGGGGCCCCGCCGCGAGAGCACGATCGCGCCGCCCGCCAGGTTGGCCACCGCCGCGATCAGAGCGAACAGTGCGCCGGTCATCACGTTTCAAGCTCCTCACGCACGATGGCCAGCAGTGTTGCCCGGTCATTGAGCGATGGGTCCTCGATCACCCGAGCGAGCAGTGTGCGCAGGATCAGACCGAACCGCGGGCCGGGCTCGAACCCCGCGCGTTGCAGGTCGTTGCCGTCGAGGGCCAGCCGGTCGAGCGTGATCACCGGGTTCTGCCGGATCACGCGGCGCGCGCCGTGCCAGCGCTCGACAATGTCGCGGTCACTACGCCGCGCAGGCAACGCATGTTGCTTCGCGATGCGCAACCGGAACAGGTCGTTCACGAGGCCCGGCCCGACATCCGCCAGCCAGCGGCGGATCCCCGCGTCCGGCGAGTCCGGCGGGAACAGGTCGGACTGCCGTTCGATGATCGAGACGACGCGTTCGATCTCCGCGTTCGACGATCGCAGCCGCCGCAGAATCGAGTCCGCGATACGGGCGCCCATCCGTTCATGACCGGTGTAGCGATAGCCGCCTTTCAGATCCCGGCCCCTCGCAGCCGGATACCCGACGGTGTGCAGCAATGCGGCCAGCCGCAGCCTGAGCCGCGACGGTGGCACTGCATCGACGGTCCGGATCGCGAGCGTCCATGCATCGTGAGCCTCACCGACCTCGATTCCACGCGTCGCCTCCAGCTCGGGCAGCAGCTTTCCCACGACGCCCGTGCCGGCATACAGCGCCAGAGTGATGGAGGCTGCACGCGTCCTGACCAGTACCTTGGCAAGCTCTTCGCGCACTCGTTCGGGCGAGAGAATGTCGAGGTGGGCGACGGCGCGCTCGAGCGCGGCCCGTGTCGCCTCCTCGATCCGGAGCTCGAACTGGCCCGCGAAGCGGAGCGCCCGAAGAACGCGCAGGTAGTCCTCCGCGAATCGGCGATCCGGCTCACCGACCGTGCGCAGCACCCCGCCTCGCAGATCGCCCGCGCCGCCGAACGGATCGCGCAGCTCGGCCGTGACCGGGTTCCATGCCACGGCGTTGATCGTGAAGTCACGTCGGGCCAGGTCTTCCTCGAGCGTCCGCGCGAACCGCACGACCGCGTGCCGGCCATCGGTCTCGACGTCGCGGCGGTATGTGGTCACCTCGTACATCACGGAGTCATCGGCCAGCACGCCGACCGTGCCGTGCTCGATGCCGATCGGTACCGTGCGTCGGAAGGTCCGGCGGATCTCGGGCGGCGTCGCGTCGGTCGCCAGGTCCCAGTCGCCGCCCGGCCGCCCGATCAGCGCATCCCGCACCGCACCGCCCACGGCCCACGCCTCGAAGCCGTGTTCCTCGAGCCGGCGCGCAATGCCGACGACGGCCGGCGGGGCGCGCAGTTCGAGCTGAGCGACCGGCTTCGGGCTCACCCGCAGAGAACCGAGCCGCCGTTCACGTTCAGGATCTCCCCCGTGACGTGGCGGGCCAGCCGGCTGCACAGGAACAGGACGGATCCGGCGACATCTTCCGCGCTGGCCACGCGGCCGAGCGGAATCCCCGCTTCGATCCGCTGGCGCCCGCCGGCCGCGTACGGGATGTCGCACATATCCGTGTCGATCCAGCCCGGCGCGACGCAGTTCACCGTGATGTTGCGCGGCGCCAGCTCGACCGCGACGCCCTTGACCATCGAGATGATCGCGCCCTTCGTCGCGGCGTAGTCCGCGTGTCCGGCCTCACCGCGCTGCCCGGCGGTCGAGCTGATCAGGACGATGCTGCCGCCCTCCTCGATCAGGCGAGCCGCTTCGCGAGTCGTGTAGAAGATCGAGTCCAGGTTGACCGCCAGCGTCCGTCGCCACTGCTCGTCCGACATCTCGGCGACCGGCACGTCCTGCGGCGGCCAGATCCCGGCGTTGCCCACAAACATGTCGAGCCCGCCGAACTCGGAGCGCGTACGTTCGGCGAGTCGGGCCGCCGCATCCCGGTCGGACAGGTCCCCTGCCTGCGCCCAGGCGCGACCACCGCCTTCCTCGATCTCGCGCACGACCGTTTCCGCATCCTGGCTCCGGCTGAGATACGAGATGCCGACGCTCGCGCCCGCCTGTGCCAGCATCAGCGCGGTCGCTCGGCCCACACCCCGCGATCCTCCCGTGACCACCGCGCGCCTGCCGCGCAGGTCGATCGAGATCATGCCTCTGCCCCCATCCATTTGCCGCCCAGTGATTCCGCGTGACTACGCTCCGCATCGAGGAACGCGACGATCATGTCGCGCGTCCGTTCGTCCAGCGCCAGCTCGAGAATCGCTTCGTACCGCTCGATCTCACCGTGCTCGCGCGTCCGGGCCGCCGTTTCCCAGCCGGCCAGCCGGTCCGCGCCGCCCACCGGCCCGATCGATTCATCGACTCGACCGTCGTTGCCCCTCCGACCGGAAGTCCCGGACTCGCCGTCTGCTGGACCCGCGAGCGGCTGCCCCCACTCGAGCAGTCGCGCCGAGATCCGGGACAGGTGGTGCTGTTCATCAGCCAGCAGCCCGTTCAGCCGTTCCGCGGTCGCCGGATCGCCGGCCGCTTCCGCATCGAGCGCCAGTGCACGGTAGAACACGGTCTGGCTCTTCTCGGCCCCCCTGGCGGCTCGCAGCGCGGTCAGCACCGCCTCCGGTGGCACCGGTTCCGTCATGCCGGCGAGTCCTCGACGAACCGGCGTTCGACCGCGTCGCAGATCGCGTGGCCGATCGCTAGGTGCAGTTCCTGCGCGTGAGCCGTGTCTTCGGTCGGGACGACGATCGCGTGTTCGACATAGTGCCGCAGCGCACCGCCACCCCTCGCCAGCAGCGCTACGGTCATGATGCCCTGGTCCGCCGCCGCTTTCGCCGCTTCGAGCAGGTTCCGCGATTCGCCCGATGTCGAGTGCAGGAACAGCAGGTCGCCGGTCCGCCCGATCGCATGGACCTGTCGCGCGAACACGTGGTCGAAGCCGTAGTCGTTCGATGCCGCCGTCAGCAGCGACGTGTCCGTCGTCAACGCCAGTGCGGCCAGCGGACGGCGCTCGCGCCGGAACCGCACCACGAATTCCGTGGCCAGGTGCTGCGCATCGGCCGCCGAACCGCCATTGCCGCAGAACAGCAGCTTGCCGCCCGCGGCAAGGACGTCCCCCACAGCGTCGACGACCTGAGCGACCGCGTCCGCCAGGTCCGTGCTCGCACGGGCCGTGGCGGCCAGCTCCTCGAGGTGCGCGCGAATTGCGGCCGCGTCCGTCATTCCTCGATCAGCGCCGCCAGCAGCGTGGCCGTGTCCGTCGCGAGCGGCGCGAGCGACGAACCGTTCTCCGCCGCGGCCTCGGCCGCCCATGTCAGCAGCGCATCCGCCGCCAGCAACGGCGAGGCCGCCGCCCGGCGTCCGCCGATCGTGAGGGCCTCGTCGAGACATGCAATGGCCGCCGCGGTCAGGGTCGCGGCCGTGTCGCCCGCATCCGGTGTCCGGGCGACCGCGTCCCGCACATCCTGTCGCAACGACGCCGGCGAATCGGCATCGCGTTCGACGAGCCATTCCATGCAGCTGGCTGTTCGCCCGACGGGTGCACCGCCCGCTCCGGCCGCAGCGCCGTGCGGGCGTTCCGAGTCAGCGTCCGCTGCGGCCACCGCCCCGTGCGGGCGGACCGGATCACTGGATGGTCCGGCGACAGTATCGTTCGAACGTTCCCGTGCGCTCACGCGACCCCCATCATCGACCGAACGATCTCGGCGGTCCGGGCCAGTGCCTCATCGACCTTCGACGCATCGCCGACCCCGCCCTGCGCCATGTCGGCGCGGCCGCCGCCCGAGCCGCCCGTGATCGCGGTGATCTCGCGGACCAGCCGGTCGGCGCGCACGCCGCGGCCCGGCAGGTCGTCGGTCACGACCACGAGCAGGGAAACACGGTCTTCGCGACGTGAGGCAATGACCGCCGCGCCACTGCCCATGCGCTCGCGCAGGCGGTCGCCCAGCACGCGCAGCTCCTCGGGATCGCTGCCCTCGATCGATGTCACGATCACGCGTGCGCCGTTCACCGCGGCCGCGTTCTCGACCAGTTCCGACACCTGGTCCCGCGCGCCAGCCTGCCTCGCCCGGTCGAGCTGCCTGCGCAGTTCCTTCATCTCTTCCGTGACCTGCTCGATCTTCCGGACCAGCGCGTCGGGCGTCGTCTTCACCAGCGCGGCGGCCCGCTCGAGCAGCTCATCGTGTTCGACCGCCCGGCGGTACGCCTGTGTGCCGGTCACCGCCTCGATGCGGCGGACACCCGCGGCCACGCCCGACTCGCTCACCACGCGGAACAGCCCGATCTCGCCCGTGTGCCGGGCGTGCGTTCCACCGCACAGCTCGAGACTGACGCCGGGTACCGACACGACGCGGACGACATCGCCGTACTTCTCGCCGAACAGCGCCATGGCGCCCTTCGCGACCGCGTCCGGATACGGCATGACCTGCGTGACCACATCGTGGTCGTCGAGCACATTGCGGTTGACGACATCCTCGACGTGACGGATCTCGGCCGGCGTCATCGGCCGCGTGTGCGAGAAGTCGAAGCGCAGCCGGTCGGGCGCGACCAGCGACCCGCGCTGCTGAACGTGCGTGCCCAGCTCGGCGCGCAGGGCCGCGTGCAGCAGGTGCGTCGCCGTATGGTTGCGCACCGTGTCGTGCCGTGTGGTCCGGTCGACCGTCGCGCGAACCCGTACCGGCGCCCCCGGTTCCGCCAGCGAGCCCTCGAGCTGACCGATCACGGCCACTCGCCCGCCGACACGCTGCACGTCATCCACGCGCAGGGTCCAGCCATCGCCCTCGACGATGCCCGCGTCGCTGATCTGGCCGCCGGCCTCGACGTAGAACGGATTGTCGCGCAGCTGGAGCGCGGGCCGCTCGGCATCCATCCGAATCGCGATCGCGTCCGTCGTGGCCTCGAGCGCCGTGTACCCGACGAATCGCTGCTCCGCGTCCGCGTCCAGCTCCCGCCAGCCTTCCGCCAGTGCAGCCGGCTCGAGACCGGCACCCGCTGCCTTCCGGTCCGCGCGCGACCGCTCGCGCTGCGCATCCAGCGCCTTCTCGAAGCCCGCGACATCGACCGCGTAGCCGCGCTCGCGGCCGATCAGCTCCGTCAGGTCGATCGGGAATCCGTACGTGTCGTGCAGCCGGAACGCGTCTTCGCCCGGAATCACGGGCGGCGGTGTGCCGCCCCCGGCGACTGCTGCGCGCCGCTCACCGCTCAGCTCGGGCGCGATCTCGTCGATCCGCTGCATGCCGCTGTCGATCGTGGAGAGGAACCGCTCCTCCTCCTCACGCGTCGCGCCCACCAGGTGGTCGCGGCTCGCGCGCAGCTCCGGATACGCATCGCCCATCAGCTCGATCACGCCGTCCACCACGTACGTGAGCGTCGGCTCGCGCCGGCCCAGCAGCCACGCGTGACGGACCGCGCGCCGCAGGACCCGGCGCAGCACGTAGCCCGGTCCGTCGTTCGATGGCAGTACACCGTCCGCCAGCAGGAACGCCACCGCCCGTGCATGGTCCGCCAGCACGCGGTACGATACGCCGCCCGGTCCGCGGTCGTACGGCACGCCGACCTCGGATTCCGCACGGTCGATCAGGGCGACGAACAGGTCCGTGTCGTAGTTCGAGTCGACACCCTGCAATGCGGAGGTCAGGCGCTCGAGTCCCGCGCCCGTGTCGATCGAAGGCGCCGGCAGCGGCGTCATCTTGCCCTCCGCCGACCGCTCGAACTGCATGAACACCAGGTTCCACAGCTCGAGGAACGTGCCGCTCTCGGCCAGTTCGACGAACTGCGCTTCTGTCACGTCCGTGCCCGCCTCCGCACCCTTGCGCAGGTCGTACAGGATCTCCGAGCACGGGCCGCACGGTCCCGTCTCACCCATCTGCCAGAAGTTGTCCTTGTCACCCAGCCGGAAGATCCGCGACGGCGGCAGCCCGGCCACTTCCTCCCACAGCTTCGCCGCCTCGTCATCCGTGTGGTGCACGGTGGCCCACAGCTTCTCCTTCGGCAGCCCGAACTCGATCGTGAACAACTCCCACGCGTAGCCGATCGCATCCCGCTTGAAGTAGTCGCCGAACGAGAAATTGCCCAGCATCTCGAAGAACGTGTGGTGCCTGGCGGTCACACCGACTTCCTCGAGATCGTTGTGCTTGCCACTCACGCGGAGGCACTTCTGCGACGTCACCGCCCTGCTGTACGGCCGCTTCTCCTGCCCCGTGAACACGCCCTTGAACTGCACCATCCCCGCATTCGTGAACAGCAGCGTCGGATCGGCCCGGGGCACGAGGCTCGAGCTCGCCACGGGCTCGTGCCCGTGCCGCGCGAAGTAGTCAATGAACGTCTGTCGGATCTCGGATGCCTTCATGGTCGCCCGCGATGGTCCACTGCTCGTCTGGAATCGAGCCACTCAATATACGCGGGCTGTCATCGCGTGCGAAGGGGGCGACACAGCTGGTTTCTCGCTGTCACTGGCGGGATCGGCCAGGTCCACCTCGAAGGCGGGGCGTCCAGGAACGCGACCGGTGGGACCCGAGCCGATCCTGGCGCGAGAGGCATGCCATGGGCAGATCAGGCGAGGATCGGCCCGGGGCGTGTCGTGGCCGCTCGTCGAGTCCCGAATCGGCCAAGCGTAGCTCGACAGGCTTGTGCGGTTCGAGAGCTGGCCACGGCGCTCCATGCGAAGGTCAGCCCACGTTTACTCAGACACGCCGGGCGGCTGATCCACCTTGCTTGCCGCCAGGCGGTAGGTTTGCAGAAGTTTGCGATCGGACGGTGTCGCGACATGCCACACGACTGAAAGCGCAGGCGAGTCGTTCAGGTGCCATCAACCGGGCGCTGAACCTCCTCGTCCGGCTCCGAGATCAATGTGCGCCACACGATCTTCCATTGGGAATCGGATCGTCCAAACACAAGCAGGTCATATCCGCTCCCATGCCATCGACCACTTGCCATCTCGTACTCGATCTCGTACGGACACCTCGCCACCGCGATTGAGCCAATGACATCCACCTGGGGATCTTCCAGATCAAAGGAGAGGATCCTGGCTGTGGCGACAAACTCCTCATAGCTACGAACGCAGGCGTCCCTACCTGCGAGCCCTTCTGTCTGACCCGAGATGGCTATTGTCGCATTGGGGTCGAAGAACTCTGCCAGCGTGTGCGCCTGACCCGACACCCAACGCCTATTGAACTCCCGCACCAGTTCCTGGATTCGAACGGCTTCAGTCATCCTGTCGTCCACGGCTGGATTCCATGCCTCGACAATTCGTCCGTCCAGCTCGACTATCAAGCAGCTCGAAACTACCATCCATCCGTGTCGGTGCCAGCCAGGTCCTGTGCGCCATGTTTGTTGGCCACGATGCTCGCGTCGCTTGGCGGGGGCTGTTCGGCGACAGAAGGCTCAAAATCGCTGAAACCGAAGCCCTCATTGCGACCGCCGGAGCAACCCTGGCCAGCAAGACCAAGCGCCTCGCGGAGCCTTCCGCGGTTTTGCACGATGCACGCCCAGTCCAGCAGATTGACTTGCGCCTGCTCGTAGCTGCAGCCGCGATCACTTCGCCGGTGCTTCCCAGCCGCTGGCCATATCAAGTGAAACGGCGTTCAGGGGACTGCGCTCCCAATCGCGAAACAACATCGAACAAATCTCGCATCCCCTGCGGAACGTACTGGACCTGACCATTGGCCTACTTGAGCCGAGCCTTCTGTCTGCCAATGCTTCGAATGAGGAAGCCGATTATCGGAACGCTGAACGCGAGAGTGAGATACTCGGCCGTCAGACTTGGCTCATGACCAGTCGTGATGTCATCGAGCGCCGCCCAGTCGATGGCTGCCAGCGCTATCACTCCCAGCCACAGCAATCGCGTCACGTGACACCTCCATTCGTGTCGCTCTGCTTCTTCGCCAGAAGCGCAGGGTATGGTCGTTGATGTTCGAAGCTTCACGAACCTCCGAGAGGGGACCGCAGGTCACCGAAGGCGGTTCCGCAGCCGATACTGAACTACTGCTTTCTTAGCCTGCTGCGGCCAGCGCACGCAAGTGCGCGCGGCGTGACAGCGAAGGTTGGCTGATGCAGAATGGGCCCTGCCAGCACTGCGATCATGCCTCGGCATGACGAAGGACTTGAGATGCTCCAGTCGATGTCGGCGAGATTGCCGTCCTGGACTGCCAGCCCCACAACCGTGCCCTGTGCGCGCGCGGCGATCAGCTGCAACGAATGCTGCTGCTGGTACCAACGCTTTGGGAGCAGATCGGGGCCGCCGACGCCGACCTCGGGCGAGTCGGCAAGCTGATAGATGCCCCTGAGGTACCCCTCGTCGTCCTCAGGCACCGACTCACCGGGCATGACGTTGGCATGGATCAGCAGGTCTGACTTCCTGAACGCCGCCCGCGCGGACAGCATCATCCTTCCGAAACGCGGAACACACAGCGGGCGCGCTCGCCCGTTCGATCAACAGCATTCTATGACCTCCGCCTGCGTTACCTCGGCGATCGCGGCTCGGGCGAGCGAGCATGCGTTGGGCGCTCGAGGACGACGGCCGTGAGCGGGCACCCGATTCCACGCAGCTCCCAGCCGTCTTCGAGCTCTACGACCGAGACTTCACCGCCCAGGGCGCCGAGGACGTCCGACGCGGTGTTTACGCGACGCTGCTGTGACAGGGCCGGCTGTGCGGTCTGCCTGGCGAACGCCCGCCCCACCTCGCGCAGCAACTGATCGTCGCATCCCGGCCGTGTCTGGCTTGAAGCTCCTCGATCGCGGCGCTTGGGACGAGCGCATATGCCTTCGGACATGGCTTCTCGGCCTCGCGCGTGATCTCGTAGCGCTGGGCCGGCTTTCCCCCGGTTGAGGGGGGTGCTCTCAGCGGTCTTCACGAGCCAGTCACGCTGGAGCGCGGATACGTGGCTCCGCACCGCCTCGCCCTCGTGGCTCCGTAGTTGGCAAATAAATCAATCAACTCATTGACAAATTATCGTTACGGCCTTAGCCTCAATGTGGAAGTCGGATCCATACACCGGATCACACGGGCCGCCAGAAGCACGAGGGGAATGGAAGATGCGAGCGTCAATACTGGTGCTCGGTGTACTCGCCGCCGTCACCTTCGGGCCCGTCCCGACCAACGCGCGAGCACCGGTCACCCTCACCGACGCGGAGATCGCTCACGTGGCCGTCACCGCCAACGCAATCGATGTCGAGCTCGCGAAGCTCGCCGAGACCCCGGCCGACAACGCTGTCAGCGCCTCACTCCGGCCCGCGGCCGACCCCGTGCACCGCGCGCTGATCGACTTGCACGGCACGACTTTCGATCTCGCATACGTCGAGCGTGAGGCCGCGTATCACCGGGCGGTCCTGGACGCTCTGGACCAGGTGTTGATCCCCCAAATGCGCAGCTCCGAGCTGCGGGCGCTTCTCGAGCGTGTTCGCCCGGTCATCGCCGCCCATCTCGAGTGCGCCCAGCGGCTCGACCAGGGCTCGGACGCTCACCGCTGATGTCCTCGCCCGCTCAGCTATCCTCGCTCGTCGTTCTGGCGGTCTCCGTTGCGCTCATCGACTGCGGTGACGCCCCGGAGCACCACGACCTCGACATCCGAGCCCTCGTATTCGAGCCGGCGCGGTCGAACGCCAGCGCGGCCGACACCGTCGTCTGGACCAACCACGATCTGGTGCCTCACACGGTCACGGACGTCGACAATTCCTGGGATTCAGGTCAGGTCCCATCGCGCCCGGTGCCTCCTGGTACCTCGTGCTGGAGGCGGCACGCGATACTGTGGATTACACCTGCATCTACCATCCAACCATGACCGGCTCCGTGGTCGTGCAGTGACCGGGGCCTGGGGAGAATGACAATGCGCACTACGAGTGGACGATCGGAACCCATCACCGCGCGACGTCGAGGCGCTTGGCAGCGAGTCGGTGCAGGGGTTGTCGTCCTGATCGGGACGGCATGCGGGGAGGGGCTCTTCGGTCCGGTCCCCGGGGGAGGAGAGAGGCTCGATCCGGAGCTTGTCGCGGCCGGCCAGCAGGTCTTTCGGTTCGACGACTTCGACAACGCACGGTTCTGGACGGATACGCTTCGACTTCACGAGCTTGTTCAGGACGTTGATCCTGCCACTGCCCTCTCCCTCGGCCTCAAGGTCGATGCCGATGCGGTGCCCGCGGATGTGATGAGCGCCTTGTTGGCCGACCCCGCGCTTCTGCGCGACCCCGCCGTGACACGTCAGCTCCTGGCTCTGGACGCCGTAGTCGGTGTAAAGGCCACGGTCGAAGATGATCGCGTCACACGGATTGGGCTGACCTGCGCCCTGTGCCACTCGGACGTGGACGACCGCATCACCGCGGGGATCGGCAGCCGGGTGGACGGACGGCCCAACCGCGATCTGGCCGTCGGTACCATCGTGTCCTTGACGCCTGGACTGCCCGACGAGCTCCGCTCCATCTATGGCTCATGGCCCGCTGGCTTCTTCGATCCGAGGTTCAACATGGACGGCATCAGCGACCCGATTGTGATTCCACCGGCGTACGGCCTCAACGGCGTACCCGTCGAGACGTACACGGGGGAAGGTCCAGTCTCGTACTGGAACGCGTATGTTGCGGTGCTGGAGATGCATGGTCGCGGAAGCTTCACGGACCCCGAGCTCGGCGTCGCCGTCTCGGTTCCTCCCGGTGAGGATCGGGTCACTCCGGTCCTGGAGGCGCTGCGCCAGTATCAGCTCTCGCTCGAGGCGCCTCTTCCGCCGAACGGCTCCTTCAACGTCGCCGCGGCGGCGCGAGGTCGGGCGGTCTTCACCGGCCGGGCGCGCTGCTCCGTGTGCCATGCGGGACCTCATCTGACGGACGGCGAAGCGCTGCACACCCCTGCCGAGACCGGGATGGATCCCGCGTACTCCGCGAGGAGCACGACGGGGCGCTACCGTACGACGCCGCTCCGCGGGCTGGTCGATCATGCGCCGTACTTTCACGACGGCAGCGCCAAGACCCTGCCCGAGGTGGTGGAGCACTACGACACCACCCTCGGCCTCGGGTTGACGGCCGCGCAGAAAGCGGACTTGGCGGAGTACCTGAAGTCGCTGTGACGTGCACACTGCCAATGCGTGTGCTGGACGCCGACGACCGCTCCGGCTTGCGCATGCAGGCGAGACTTGCCTCGCAGGCAGGAGATCAACCGGTGGCAAGCGCTGAGACGGCTTGACGGGCACGGACCTTACACGGGGCTTCAACCTCGCAGACCTCACGGAAGGCGCGCCCGTGCTCGGGCACAAGGACGGGGAGCCGGTCCTGCTCGTTCTCGTGGATGGGGAGCCACGAGCCGTGGGCGCGTCGTGCACCCACAACGGCTGGCCGCTGTTCGAGGGCCTCGTTGTGGGTGGTACGGTGCGCTGCCCGTGGCATCACGCGTGCTTTTCGCTCCACACGGGCGAGGTTCGATGGCGACGCAACGCTCGTCGATCCCGACCCTGACGCGCCCTGCGATCGCCCGAATCTCTCGAAGGACTACCTCGCCGGAACGGCCACCCAGGAATGGATCCCCCGCCGGCCGCCGGGCTTCCACCGCGAGGCCGGCATCGCGCGGGTCGTCGATAGGGTCGTGAAGGTCGATCGTGAGCGGGGCCTGGTCGAGATGGACTCCGGGGATACGCTCTCGTACGAAGTCGCGCTCCTCGCCCCGGGAGCACCGCCACGGAAGCCCGCCGTCTCAGGTGCCCGCCTGCCGGCGGTTCACGAGTCCCGGAGCCGACCGTCAGGGCGGCGCAGAGGTTTCCCGGCCCCTTCCCAAGCTATGCCTTTCACAACCTGCCGGGCCAGCGGCCGGTGGCCGCGCAGCGTGACGCTGAAGGGTAAACTGCTGCAAAATCCGCTGGTCACGTGGCGACTTGCAGAGGGCAGTCCACATCTAGCCCGGGGTTCGAGCAGCCTGGCCCTTGAGGATTCGCAAGACGACCAATGACTGGACGTCAAACTTGTCTTTAGTAACCACGAGCAGTAACTCGTCAGCCACCCATGGCGGCGGAAACAGCTCCGGCTTCACCGGCAAGTCGATCCGGCCAAGATAGGCGCCGTCGTGAGCGATGACGTCAAAGAACCAGTCATCATCGGTGCCCTCCCGCAGGATCCAGAGGTTGCCGCCCGGGTCCGGGAGGAGGCGCTGGAAGAACGGCTTCGTCTCCGGGATTCGGGCGAGGTCCATTTTTGGATGTTGAGCATACTCCCCCAAGCCTTCAATCGCGGCGTTACGCTCGGAGTCTGAGACCGGATATGGCGTTGTTGTTCTTTCGACCAGCAGAATCGTATCGCCTGTGAGCGACTGACGCGTCACCGAGTAATCGGCGGAATGACCGGTCCACAGATCGCCATTCGCGTCCAGCGCCCATTCGCTTCTTCTGCCGTACGGAATGCTGACAACCGCACCGATACCCTGGTCGTCCTGTAGATTCCAGAAGTCGCCGGGGTGCTGAGACGCAAGTGCGTTGGTGAACGTGTCTCTCGCGACCAGATCGTTGCCTGTCGGTTCGAACGCGATGATGGGCCTGACACCACCCGCAAAATATGAGGCTTCATACAGTCTGCCCATTCGATCGAATCGGCCAGGCCATGGCCAGGAGAATCCTCCAACACGCCGCGGATACTCACCCATATGTGCGCCGCTCGAGTCGAAAACCGAGTAACGCCCCTGCCGTACGTCAACAACCCAAAGCCTGTCCGGGGATTCCCAGGCAAGACCGAACGGATCAACAAACTCTCCCGGGCCGTTACCCGGACGGCCGAGTGTTCGAACGTGAGCGCCCGCACCGTCGAATACTCTGATCTCCTTAGCCAGACGGTCCAGTACGTAGAGCCGGCCATTTGTGTCTGCCGAGATTGCCCAGATCTGGCCGAAGACGTCTGCTCCTTCACCTTCCACACGACCGACTCGCACCTTCTCGTCCAAGGTCCAGCGGGTCTCCTCACTCCAGGCGCCGCTCTCAGGACCGCGAACCCGGATTACTCCGCTCGGAAGAGTATCTCTGACCGCCGCTCGTTGGGGTGGACCCGTAGGATCACATGCAACTACGGCAAAGACGAGCGCGGCAGCGGATAGGCGGTGTATTGCCATCCCAATCGTCCCGATTCCTTTCACGTCCGTCTACACATTGCGCACGGGAGCGGATCTTATTGCAGTCAACCGTTTTGACTTCACGAACCTCCGAGAGGTGACCGTCAGGTCACCGAGAGGAGGTTCCGCGCCTTTCCCAGGCTACACCTTTCACGGCCTGCGCGGCAAGCGCGCGCAGCGCGCTGGAGGGACAGCGCAGGTCAGACGTTGGTTCCCCGTTCCATTGCAGCTCAACACACCGTTCTCGAGCCACTCGGAAAGCTCTTTTGGCGATCGCAGTTGCTTCACAGCCCCGCTTCGAAGCAGCGCACCGAGCGTACGGAGTGACTGCTCCCGCATCCTGACACTAGCGGGTCATGTGCCGTGATTTGCCCGCATCGGCCGGCTACCCGCCTGGTTGTGCACCGACGGCAGGATACCGAGCCTGCCAAGGAATTGACGTAGAAGGTGCTCTCGTGCGTCCCGCATTGGAAATTGCGGGTCGGGG
>Ga0055448_10000016_pt1 | contig 33344 bp, 32 predicted proteins | sample China_Galinas_PW_4_FD_57744 | JGI IMG/M metagenome (GOLD analysis project Ga0055448, IMG submission 57744) | Wetland microbial communities from San Francisco Bay, California, USA, that impact long-term carbon sequestration - China_Galinas_PWA_D2 | ecosystem: Environmental > Aquatic > Marine >... | reverse complement strand
TGCCGTCAGCGTCGTCTTGCCGTGGTCCACGTGACCTATCGTGCCGATGTTAACGTGCGGCTTAGTCCTTTCGAATTTTGCCTTCGCCATTATGACCTCCTATTCCCCTTTCGCTTTCGCAATGAGTTTTTCGCCGATCTGCTTAGGAACTTCATCGTACCTGGAAAACTGCATGGTGTATGTCGCACGGCCCTGGGTCTTGGACCTCAGGTCGGTTGCGTAGCCGAACATCTCGCTCAGGGGAACCACGGCCTTAACCACCTGCACCGCGCCCCTCCTGGACATCTCCTGGATCTTTCCGCGCCTCGAGTTGAGGTCGCCTATGACGTCGCCCATGTACTCCTCGGGGGTAACGACCTCAACGGCCATCACCGGCTCAAGGAGCACGGGGTTTGCCTTCTTGCTGGCCTCCTTGAAGGCCATCGAACCAGCTATCTTAAAGGCCATCTCCGAGGAGTCGACCTCGTGGAAAGAGCCGTCGTAGAGCGTGGCCTTGATGTCCACCACGGGGTAGCCGGCAAGCACGCCGGAGTCCATGGCTTCCTTGATGCCCTTTTCGACGGGGGCTATGTATTCGCGGGGTATTGAGCCGCCCACTATCTTGTTCTCGAACTCGAAACCCTTGCCGGGCTCCGACGGGCCGAGCGTTATATAGACGTGGCCGTACTGTCCGCGGCCGCCGCTCTGGCGTACGAACCTTCCCTCGGCCTTGGACTCGGTCCTGATTGTCTCGCGGTAGGCAACCTGGGGCTTGCCGACGTTCCCACCGACCTTGAACTCCCTGAGGAGCCTGTCCACGATTATCTCAAGATGAAGCTCGCCCATGCCGGATATTATTGTCTGGTTGGTCTCCTCGTCCACCGACACCTTGAAGGTGGGGTCTTCCTGCGCGAGCTTTGCCAGGGCCTGCGAGAGCTTTTCCTGGTCGGCCTTTGTCTTGGGCTCTATCGCAACCGCGATGACCGGCTCGGGGAACACCATGGACTCGAGCACCACCGGCTCCTTGAGGTCGCAGAGGGTGTCGCCCGTAAGGGTGTTCTTGAGGCCCACGGCCGCCACTATGTCGCCGGCGTGCACCTCCTTGAGCTCCTCGCGCTTGTTGGAATGCATCTTAAGGAGCCTGCCTATCCTCTCCTTGGTGCCCTTCGTGGAGTTAAGCACGGTGGAACCAGCGCTCAGCACTCCCGAGTAAACCCTGAGGTATGTGAGCTGACCCACGAACGGGTCGGCCACTACCTTGAAGGCAAGCGCGCTGAAGGGCTCGTCGTCCTTCGCGGGCCTTACTATGATCTTTCCGTTTCCGGGAGCTACGCCTTCGACGGGGAGCACTTCTTCGGGGGATGGGAGGTAATCGACTATCGCGTCGAGGAGCTGCTGCACGCCCTTGTTCTTAAAAGCGGTGCCGCAGATGACGGGGGTGAGCTTGAGGCTTATGGTGCCCTTCCTGAGAGCGGCCTTAAGATCGTCCTCCGATATGTCCTGTCCCTCGAGGTATTTCTCCATCAGCGTATCGTCCACGTCGGCCAGGGACTCTATCATCTTTTCCCTGTGGCTCTGGGCCTCGTCGGCGAGTTCGGCCGGGATGTCCTGCATGTAGTAGTCCGCGCCAAGGGTGTCGTCCTTATATACGACGGCCTTCATCTTAAGAAGGTCCACCTGGCCCATGTACTTGTCCTCGGCCCCAATGGGTATCTGCACCGGGACGGGCTTTGCGCCGAGGCGCTCGACCATGCTTTTAACGCCCATATCGAAGTCAGCACCTATCCTGTCCATCTTATTAATGAATGCGATCCTCGGAACCTTGTATTTGTCGGCCTGGCGCCAGACGGTCTCCGACTGGGGCTCGACCCCGGCCACGGCGTCGAACACGGCTACCGCGCCGTCAAGCACTCTCAGGGAACGCTCCACCTCTACGGTGAAATCGACGTGCCCCGGGGTGTCTATTATGTTTATCCTGTGGTCTTTCCAGAAACAGGTGGTTGCAGCCGAGGTGATGGTGATTCCCCTCTCCTGCTCCTGGACCATCCAGTCCATGACCGCGGTGCCCTCGTGAACCTCACCCATTTTGTACGTGACACCCGTGTAAAAGAGGATGCGCTCGGTGGTCGTGGTCTTGCCCGCGTCGATGTGGGCCATGATACCGATATTGCGTGTTTTTCTCAGAGGGAATCTCATGTCTTATATTTCTCCTGGTCTCCGCCCTTACCATCTGTAATGGGCAAAGGCCTTGTTCGCCTCAGCCATCCTATGGGTGTCTTCCCTCTTTTTGATGGAAGCCCCGGTCTGGTTGATTGCGTCCATGAGTTCCCCGGCGAGTTTCTGACTCAAGGTCTTCTCGCCCCTTGCCTTGGCATATGTGATGATCCACCTGAATGCGAGTGCCGTGCGCCTCACCGGCCTTATCTCGACCGGAACCTGGTAGGTGGCGCCGCCGACTCTCCTGGGCTTGACCTCGACGATAGGCTTCACGTTATCGAGCGCGGTCTTAAAACCCTTCAGGGGGTCGGAGTTGGTCTTTTCCTTAATGATGTCCAGTGCGCCGTAGCAGGCGCGCTCGGCCGTGGACTTCTTGCCGTCCTTCATAAGAGCGTTGATGAATTTGCTCAGCACCCGGCTGCCGTATTTCGGGTCCGGGAGGATTTCTCTTTTGGCTGCGACTCTTCTTCTTGGCATCTTACTTGGGCTTCTTGGCTCCGTACTTGCTTCTTCCGCGTTTACGGTCGGCAACGCCGGCCGAATCGAGCGTGCCGCGGATGATGTGGTAGCGCACGCCGGGGAGGTCCTTGACCCTGCCCCCTCTTATCATGACGATGGAGTGTTCCTGAAGGTTGTGCCCGACGCCCGGGATGTATGCCGTGGCCTCGATGCCGTTGGTAAGCCTGAGCCTCGCGACCTTCCTAAGAGCCGAGTTCGGCTTCTTCGGCGTGGTCGTGTAAACCCTGAGGCAGACGCCCCTCTTCTGAGGGCAGTTCTGCAGGGCGGGGCTGTTGGTCTTTTTGACCGACTGCTTTCTCCCATGCCTTACCAGCTGCTGAATCGTTGGCACTGAACACGTCCTCCTGTCTAAACATAAGTTGACACTTCTGCCCTAAAAGGGCAAAAGAAAACTTTACCAGAGCCACCATTTTTTGTCAAGTTACAGGGGTATAGGGGATTTTCGGGGCCGAAATCAGGCACTTCCGTGCGGCCCTGAAGGGGCCTTTTTCAGCGAAAATATTTGAAAAATCAGAAATCCGAGAAAAAAGGGCCGGAAGAGTCTTATATACCGGAAGAGTCTTATATAAAGGACTCTCCGGCCCGCTTTGCCAAGCTGAAGTGGAGGTTAGGTAACCTGCACCTTTACTTCCTTGGGCTTCGTCACCTTCTTCTTGGGTAAAGTGACCTCGAGCACGCCGTGCTTGAACGTCGCCTTCGCGCCATCGGCGTCAACCTCCACGGGAAGCGTGACAGTGCGCTCGAAACTTCCGTAGCGCCTCTCGGAGAAGTAGTAGTCTTCCTTCTTTACTTCCTCGTCGGCCTTGAACTCGCCCTTAAGAGTGACTGCCTCGTCGTGCACGGTGAGTTCCACGTCCTCTTTCTTTATGCCGGGGAGCTCCGCCTTAAGCACTATCTCCTTCTTCTTGTCGATGAGCTCAACGCTCGGCGCGGTTATGCCCGCCTCGAGCATGCGGGGGATAACTCCGCTTTGCCTGCGGGGTCCCGCGAAGAACTCCTGGAACATCCTGTCCATATCCTGCCTCATGTCCTGGATCTCCCTCATGGGGTGCCACTTGATGATAGCCATTGCTCTTTATCCTCCTTGCGTAACGTTTAGTTTGCGACCGCCTCCGACGCGGCCGTTTTCGTAAAGACGGTTTTTCCGTCCTTAAAATCCACTTCAACAGTATCGCCTTCCTTGAACGCGCCCTCAAGGAGCTTCGTGGAAAGCGGGTTCAGTATCAGGCGCTGTATAGTCCTCTTAAGCGGACGCGCTCCATACACGGGATCGTAGCCGTGTTCGGCCAGCATATCCCTCGCCCCATCGGACAACACAATGTCGATGCCCTTCTGGTGGATGTATCGCTTCATCCTCCCAACCTGTATGTCCACTATCTTTCTCAGGAGCTCCTTCGAGAGGCTGTTGAATATCACTATCTCGTCAAGCCTGTTTAAGAACTCCGGCCTGAAGTGTTCCTTAAGGTCTTCAAGCACCCTGTTGCGGAGCGTCTCGTCGTCGCCGGATATCGCCCAGTGACCGGGAGACTTCTCCGCCTGCTCGAGTATCTCCTGGATGTGGACGCTGCCGATGTTCGATGTCATGATGAGCACCGTGTTACGGAAGTCCACCGTTCTGCCGTGACCGTCCGTGAGGCGTCCGTCGTCGAGCACCTGCAGAAGGACGTTAAACACTTCAGGGTGCGCCTTTTCGACCTCGTCGAAAAGTATCACGCTGTAGGGCCTCCTGCGCACGGCCTCGGTGAGCTGTCCGCCCTCGTCGTACCCCACGTATCCCGGAGGCGCGCCGATGAGCCTCGAGACCGTGTGCCGCTCCTGGTACTCCGACATGTCCACCCGCACGAGCGAGGACTCGTCGTCGAAGAGGAACTCGGCCAGCGCCTTCGCAAGCTCGGTCTTGCCCACGCCGGTGGGGCCGAGGAACATGAACGAGCCTATCGGCCTGTCGGGCTCCTGGATCCCGGCCCTGGCGCGCCTTATGGCGTTTGCCACGGCGTCGATGGCCTCGTCCTGCCCGACCACGCGCGTCCTCAGGCGCTCTTCCATCTGTATGAGCTTCTGCACCTCGCTCTCGAGCATGCGCGAGACGGGCACGCCTGTCCACTTGGCTACTATCTCGGCCACGTCCTCCTCGCTGACTTCCTCGGTGAGCATCTTGCGGTCCTTCTGCTTCTCTGCGAGCTTCGCGCTTTCCTCCTCGAGGGCCTTCTGGTCCTGAAGCAGCTGTCCGTAGCGAAGCTCCGCGGCTCGCGCGAGGTCGCCCTCGCGTTCGGCCTTCTCGCTCTCAAGGCGCGTGCTCTCTATATCCTCCTTGAGTTCCCTTATCTTCGCGATTATCTCCTTCTCGCTGAGCCACTGCGACCTGAGAGCGGCCTTCTTCTCGTTGAGGTCTTCCATCTCGGCGTTTATGCCGCCGATGCGCTTCTGGACGTCCTTGCCCTCCTCGCGCTGAAGGCCCTGCCGCTCTATCTCGAGCTGGCGCAGCTTTCGCTCTATCTCGTCGAGCTCCACTGGCATGGAGTCTATCTCCATCCTCAGCTTCGAGGCGGACTCGTCTATCAGGTCGATGGCCTTGTCCGGCAGGAAGCGGTCGGAGATGTATCGGTCGGAGAGCACCGCCGCTGCGATGAGGGCCGAGTCCTTTATCTTTACGCCGTGGTGCACCTCGTAGCGCTCGCGAAGGCCGCGCAGTATCGAGATAGTGTCTTCCACCGTGGGCTCCTTTATCATCACGGGCTGGAACCTGCGCTCAAGCGCGGGGTCCTTCTCCACGTACTTGCGGTACTCGTTAAGCGTGGTCGCGCCCACGCAGCGCAGTTCGCCGCGCGCAAGGGCGGGCTTAAGCATGTTCGAGGCGTCTATCGCGCCCTCGGCCGCGCCCGCGCCGACTATGGTGTGCATCTCGTCGATGAACAGTATTATCTTGCCCTCGGACTCCTCGACCTCCTTTAAGACGGCCTTGAGCCTGTCCTCGAACTCGCCGCGGAACTTCGCGCCCGCGATGAGCGAGCCCATGTCGAGCGCCACGACGCGCTTGTCCTTAAGCGTCTCGGGCACGTCGCCCTCGACTATTCTTCGCGCAAGGCCCTCGGCTATGGCGGTCTTGCCCACGCCGGGGTCGCCGATGAGCACGGGGTTGTTCTTGGTCCTTCTTGAGAGGACCTGGATTATCCTTCTTATCTCCTCGTCGCGCCCAATGACCGGGTCGAGCTTCCCGCGCGAGGCCAGCTCCGTGAGGTCGCGGCTGTACTTTGCCAGTGCCTGGTACTTTTCCTCCGGGTTCTGGTCGGTAACGCGCTGCGAGCCGCGCACATCCTTTATCGCCGATAGCAGGCCGTCCTTCGTCACACCGTAGCGCGCGAGTATGTCCGCCGCGCCGCCCCCTGCCTGGAGCATGCCCTGTAGCAGGTGCTCGACGCTGACGAACTCGTCCTTGAGGTGCTCGGCCGCCTTAAACGCGCGCTCCACGGCGTCCTTGAGCCTGGGAGAAAGATATACCTGTCCCATGGGGGTCGCGCCTGAGACCTTGGGGTAGCGCTCCACCTCGCCTTCGAGGTCGCGCACCACCGAGCCGGGGTCGACGTCGAGCCTCTTTAGTATCGCCGTTGCTATGCCTTCTCGGTCGGACAGAAGCGCGAGAAGCAGGTGCTCGGGCTGGAGCTCCTGGTTGCCCTTCTGCTCTGCTATTCGCTGGGCCTCCTGTAGGGCCTCCTGGCTTTTTATCGTAAGTTTATCGAGTCTCATTTATTCGTCTTCCTCCTCAAAGAATATCTTTCTTATCTTCTCCCGAAACTCAAGCCTCATGTCGGCCTCCATTGCGCCGAGCATGTCTTCCACCTCCGACTGCAGGCTTTCGAGGCGGTGGCGCATCCTCAAGATGATGTCCACGCCCGCCCTGTTTACGCCGAGGTCGCGCGTGAGCTCAAGTATCAGCCCCAGCCTCTCGACGTCGGACTCCGAATAGAGCCTCTGCCCGCCCATGCGCTTGGGAGATACGAACCCCTCGCGCTCGTAGAGCCTCAGCGTCTGCGGGTGAACGTGAAGCATTCGAGAGACCACGCTTATCATGTACAGGGGCCTTTCCTTGTTCTTTTCCCTATCCATTATTTCGTCATCCCCTTCCTCGGGTTCTCCGTATAACTTTCATCGATGGCGCCAAGGGCCTCGCGCGCCTTGGGCGTAAGCGTCTTGGGCACCACTATGGAGACGTCCACGTAGAGGTCGCCCTTCGCGCCCTTGGTGGGCGGGTGCATCCCCTTGCCCTTGAGCTTGAAGCGCTGTCCGCCCTGAGTGCCGGGCGGTATGGTCATCTTCGAGGTGCCGTCCATCGTGGGCACATCGACCTTCGCGCCGAGCGCGGCCTCGCCGAACGTCACCGGGAGCTCGAGGTAGAGGTCCTTGCCCTTGCGCGTAAAGAGCTGATGCTTGCGGACCGCGATCTGAAGCCTCAGGTCTCCCGCCGGGCCGCCTCCGGTGCCATCGTTTCCAAGGCCCCTGAGCTTGAGCACCGAGCCGCTCTCCACGCCGGCCGGAATTTTCACGGTGACGGTCTCGCTCTTAAGCGAGCGGCCAGCGCCGGAGCACGCCTGGCACTGCTTCGTGACCTTCTTTCCGGTGCCGCGGCACGCGGGGCACACCGATGAGGCGTGGAAGAAACCCTTGGACTGCTCCACCCGGCCCTTGCCCTTGCAAGTGGGGCAGGTGGTGCTTTCCTCGGCGCCGCTTCCGCCGCATTTCTTGCAGTTCACTTCCCTTGAGAGCGTCATGCGCTTGGAGGTGCCCGAGTAGGCCTCCTCGAGCGTGACGTCGAGGCTCGCCAGTAGGTCCGCGCCCTTAAAAACCTCGGGGCCGTGCTTTATGCCCCCGCCGAAATAGTCGGTGAAGATGTCGCCGAAGCCGAAATCGAAGGACTGCTCGAAGCCCGGCTCGCCGCGTCCGCCGCCTGCCGCGCCCCACCAGGGCGCTCCCTCGAAGGGAGGGGCCGTGCCGAAGCGGTCGTACTCTTCCTTTTTCTGTGGGTCGCTAAGGACGGCGTAGGCCTCGTTTATCTCCTTAAAGCGTTCCTCGGAGGACTTGTCGCCGGGGTTGAGGTCCGGGTGGTACTTGCGCGCAAGCTTGCGGTAGGCGCGCTTTATCTCGTCCGCGCCCGCACTGCGCTCAAGGCCTAAAACTTCATAATAATCTTTAACTTGGGCCATATTGCTTTCTCCAACTCATAGTATAAGCCTTGAGTCGGTTCATGTCAAGTCGCCTCTGCCGCCTCCCCTCATGAGACGGGCCGTATCACCCAAGATAAGGCAAAGTCTATCAAATCTGGCCGAAGTGTCAATACTAAACGCCCCGAACCGGAGAGCCGGGAACCGCTCTCAACGGCGCACCGCGCCGCACAACCCACCGGCGCCCTTGAACTCCGCCCCGATATGCACTAACATTTAACCTTAGCAGCCCATAAAAACCACATATCAGGAGGTACACCCAGCCATGATGTCGCAGATACCGCTTGACCCCTCGAAGGTCACGCCAAAGAACATCGACAAGGAGATCTTAAGGGCGGCCATTATAGCCGAGCTCGACGCCATCAACCTCTACGAGCAGCTTGCCGTGATGACCAAGGACAAGCACGTCAAGGACGTCTTCATGGACATCGCGCGCGAGGAGAAGACCCACGTGGGCGAGTTCCAGACCATGCTCCTCAAACTCGATACGGAGCAGGTGAAGGAGCTTGAAGAGGGCAGAAAAGAAGTAGAGGAGATGCTGGAGAAATAGAGATCCCATTCTCTTCGGAGGCGGGCCGAACGGGGCCCGCCTCCGCGGCTCACTCTCGGGCAGCTCTGGACAATCCACCCGAACCCCGCTAAGATTTATCTAAGAGGGGCGCTTTGCGTATCGGCAAGTACACCATACATCTGCATCCAATGAGCGTGCACTTCACTAACGCCCTCTACCCGGTCTCGTTACTGTTCCTCGCCCTTTACCTCCTTACGAAGGAAGACTCCTCCCGCACGACATACGGCTACATCATAACGCTTGCCGCTCTCTCCACCCCCGTCTCGTTCGCAACCGGATACATCCAGTGGAGGCAGAAATACAAGGCCGCAAAGGTCCGGGTCTTCATAAGGAAGATCCGCCTGGGCATCGCCCTCATGGCAGTGGGGCCCTCGTGCACCCTCTGGTACTGGGCAGACCCCGGATTCCTTACGCGCGGCGGCATGGAGGTATTTCTGTTTTCATTATTGAATCTTACCGTGCTTCCGCTTGCGGTAACCCTCGGATACCTCGGCGGCAATCTGGTGCGCTGGAGACCGCATTGATTCCCTGAAAGGAGTTAAGCGAGATGAAAAACATTGAGAGGATAAGGGAACTGGAGGGCCAGATAGAAGCCCTCACCATCGCCTTGCCGGAAGAGGAGGCTGCACACCTTTTCTACATGGGGCTTGCCAACGGGGCATCGCACAAAGGGGCCAGAGAAATGTTCATCAAGCTTGCGGATCAGGAGCGCCGCCACAAGGACGATCTCGAAAATCTCATAAAGGAACTGAAAGAACAATTGGAAAAGTTGAAGCGTGGCGAAGAGGACGACGGCCTATGGGAGATTACTTGAGGACTTCGGGGTTCCTGGTCTCAAAGCCCTCCATCATCTTGTAGAGCTTCTTCCAGTCCACCTGCTTCTCTGCGCGAGAAATAGCGCCGCGCCCTTCTGCTTAATAAAACTACTGACTTAAGATAAGCAGTCCCATGCCGAGAGAGTTGAGTACCCCCATAAGGGCGTGCCTGTTCTGCAGGCCGCCCAGGGCGGGTATCTCGCTGTCGTGGATCATGAGGCTCTTTGAAGCCTCGCCCTGAAAGCCCGGGTATTCCTTCATGAGTCCGGCACGCGCCTCGTCGAACTCGTCCGCCACCTCGATGCCGTTTATCTTCTCTATCTTTCGCCCCCAGAACGTCTTCTTTGCATCGAGGTCTATCCGAAGGGTGCCGACGTAATAGGCCTCCCCCGCGCTTTCGGCCTGAAACGCCACGCGGGGGATTACCACGTATCCGTACTCCAGCCGGTAGATGATATACGTCCCCCGAGGCAGGCGGATGTAGAAGCTCCCGTCCTCGCTTAGCATCTTGCTCCAGCCCCTGCCCCTCCACTTGGGCCTCACAGTCTTCTCACTCTCCGCCCGGTAGAAAAAAGGTGTTGGGCCTCCAGCCCATACGCTGTAGGGTGTTCTCGGCTCTCCGTTTTCGACTATAACTATCTTGCCGAAGACTACGGCCTCGTCCTTCTTAAGCACGAGAGGCTTTGAAGTCTTTTTACCGGCGCCGGTGGCACAGCCCGAAAAGGCAATGGAAGCGGCAAGAAGCGCTATGAGGAGTATTCTCGGCATGGCCTTCACCTTAAGCAGATGCTATCACAAAACCGCGGTCGCGGCGAGGTTCTTACTTGAGGACTTCGGGGTTCCTGGCCTCAAAGCCCTCCAGCATCTTGTAGAGCTTCTTCCAGTCCATCTGCTTGAGGTTGATTATCTCTTCCTGGATTACACGGTTGGCCTCGGCGTCGGTGTCTTCCTTGGCTTTGTAAAACGGTAGCATCCCCCTGAATGCGCGCACCGCGAACTCCCTTATCGGGGTGAGCACCTCTTCTCTACGCGAGAAATAGGGGTCCTCGCCGGGCTCGCAGGGCTTGACGAAGACGTTGAACTGTCTGCACGAGACGGGGCGCACGCGGCGTATCGAGCAGGTGCCGCTGTCGAGAAAGGGGCACGGCCTGCTCTTTGTGTGAAACATCAGCCGCTCCTTGAGGCCCTTGCGCTTCGCGCCCGTTATCTTCTCCGAGGCGTACCAGTAGATGCCCACGAGCTCGAGCGGATAGATGGGCACGTCGGTCTGGGTGCGGCAGCAGGCGTCGCAGCCCTCAAAACAGGCGAGCTTCACGCCGTGCTCGGCCTCGTGCTCCTTTATTGCCACCTCCACGCCGGTGTCCACGATGGCGTAGGCATCGAGCAGCATGGGCAGCCAGTCGTGCCTGGCCTCGTCGTCCGGGAAGGACGCGCGAGATTTTGAAAAATCGTTATCGGTATTGCGGGGGGATTCCATGACAGATATTCATACCATTACAACACATGCCCCTTCCAAACTTCAACCGGCTCATGATTTAAATCATAGCCCCGCATCACGGCATGGAGATAGAATTTAAATATAACCGCGGGAGGTAAGATGGAAAAGTCTCCAGAAAAGGATTTATTCTCCAGAACCGACATCTCCGACGAAGACGTCATTGCCGCAATGCGAAAGATTAATGGTTTTCTGGACATTACTCCAGGGGATTTCAAGGAAGTCTACCGCTTCGCGTTCAACCACGCCATTAATAGAGTGCTTTCCGCAAAGGCCCGCGACATCATGACCAAGCGCGTCCACACCGTGCGCCCCGATACTCCCCTAAAAGATGTCGCCGCAACGCTTTCGGAGACCGGAGTCGCGGGAGTGCCCGTGGTTGACGAAGGCGGCATGGTCGAAGGCATTATCTCCGAGAAGGACTTTCTTGCCAAGATGGGCGGCGAGGGCAGAAGCTTCATGGGGATAATTGCCGAATGCCTTCAGGGCAAAGGGTGTCTGGCAATTCCCGTAAGAAAACAGGCCGCCAGGGACATCATGTCCTCTCCGGCGATAACGGTAGGCCCGGATGAGGCCCTTGCGGATATCGCCGGCCTTTTCAGCACGCGCAAGATAAACCGCGTACCCGTAGTGGACGAGGGAGGCAAGTTGCTGGGCATAGTCTCGAGGGCGGACGTCGTGAAGGCCTTCACGGACATGGGCAGCGCGGCATAATGATGGGCGCGCGATACTTCGCAAAGATGAAGGGCACCACAACGAGCCCTCCGAGGGTCAGCCTCTCCGAGGTCGCGTGGTCGTGGATCGGAGCGTTCCTCGGGATAGCCGCCGTGGCGGCAATAAATTTCAACTTACTTAACGGCACCGACATGGTAATGGTCATCGGCTCCTTCGGAGCCTCGGCCGTTCTCCTTTACGGCGCGATTAAAAGCCCACTTGCCCAGCCCCGGAACCTGATGGGCGGTCACTTCTTTTCGGCAATCATAGGCGTGCTGTGCTACAAGGTGCTCGGGTCGGAGATGTGGCTGGCGTCGGCGACTGCCGTGGCAACGGCCATCGCGTTTATGCACATCACAAAGACCCTCCATCCTCCGGGCGGCGCTACGGCGCTGATCGCGGTTATCGGAAGCGAAAAGATACACGCACTCGGCTACCTTTACTCCATTGTCCCCGCCGCACTTGGGGCCGCCATCATGCTGCTCGTCGCCCTTCTCGTGAATAACATACCCAGGACTCGCCGCTACCCTGAATTCTGGGGTTAGCTCAAGTCCCCGGCCCAACACGCATAAGTTATAATAGCTGACTATGCTTATGGTGGGGCTTACGGGAAACTTCGGGATGGGGAAATCGACGGTGCTCGACACCTTTGCCGAGCTCGGCGCTTTCACGGTCGACGCCGACGACGTGGTACACGACCTGCTTGAGGAAAAAGACGTGCTCTCAAAGCTCAGGCCGGTGCTCGGAAGTGACGTCTTCGCCCCCGACGGCAAGCTCGACAAGGAAAAAGTAGCCGCAAAGATATTCGATAACCAAGACCTCCGCCGCGCAATGGAGGACGTCCTGCATCCTCTGGTGTTCGACCGGGTGGAAACGATGGTCAGGGAGGCAAACCCCAAGGTCGCTGTCGTGGAGGCCACCCTCATATTCGAGCGGGGCCACGAGGGCCGCTTCGACCGCATCGTGACCGTTTACACCGACAACGACATCGCCATAGCCCGCCTTGAGGAACGGGGCATACCGAGGGAGGAGTCCGTAAAGAGGCTCATGTCGCAGATGCCCATAGAGGAAAAGGTGGAACGGGCTAATTACTCCATAGACAACTCCGGCACGCCCGATGAGACCAGGAACAGAACAGGCATAGTCTATAAGGTCCTGATGAGCGAGTCGAACGACAAGGGATAGCGAAGTGGATGTACTTAACGGCATACAGGAAATCGCCCCCAGGCACAAAGGCTGCGTCGTTACCATCGGAAACTTCGACGGCGTGCACAAGGGCCATCAGAAGATAATCGCCTCGGTGCTCAAGGAGGCCGGCACGCTCGGCACAAAGAGCATGGCCATAACGTTCGAGCCGCACCCGATGAAGGTCCTCAGGCCGGAGCGCGACGTAAAGATGCTCACCCCGCCCGAGGAAAAGGCGCATTTGCTAAGGCACTACGGCATCGACACGGTGCTATTCATTCTCTTTGACCGCGACTTTGCGAGCATGCAGGCCGAGGACTTCATAGAGGAATTGCTCGTAGAGCGCCTCGGCGCAAAGATGATAATCGTCGGGCACGGCTACGCCTTCGGCAAGGGCAAGCGCGGCACCACGGACCTCCTGAAGAAATACGGACGCAAGCACGGCTTCAAGGTTAAGGTGGTCAGAAACGCGGAGCTCGACAGTAACGTAGTAAGCTCAAGCCGCATCAGAAGCCTGCTTGGCTGGGGCCGCGTATGCGAGGCCGCAAGCTACCTCGGACGGCCGTACATGATAGAGGGCACCGTCATAAAGGGAGAGGGGCGCGGCGCAAAGCTACTCGACACGCCCACGGCGAACATAACCACCCCTAACGAGCTCGTGCCCAAAGAAGGGGTGTACGCCGTGCGGGTGGACCTCGAAGGAAAGACTTTCGACGGCGTGTGCAACATCGGCACCAACCCCACGTTCGGAAACGCCGAGCCGAGCTACGAGGTGCACATCTTCGGCCTGAAGCGAAACCTCCGCGGAGAGCGGCTTAAGATCTACTTCATCGAACGCCTGAGGGAAGAGATTCGCTTTCCCGACGTTGACGCCCTTCACGCACAGATAGAGACCGACATAGCGAAGGCAAAGCAGGTGCTCTCGCGAAGCAGGCTCAAACCCATATAGGGTCCACGTCCACCGTCACCTCGCGCGCCGGGAGCCCTTTTAAGATCTTTTTAAGCGCCGCGCGCATGGCCTTCCTCGACGACGATTTCAAAAGCAACTTGGATATCTTCTTTCCGCGCTTGGTCATGGCGGGCACCGGGCCCAGCACCTCTACCTCCCCGAAATTGCCCCTTGCGGCGGCGTCGAGCGAATTCCCCGCGGCGGTCAACAGCACCATTCTCTGATAGGGCGGATAGCCAAGCTCCTTTCGCTCGGCGAGCACGTGGCGGTAAAAACCCCTGAAGTCGAACTTGCGCGCGAAGCTGAACAGCGCCTCGCGGGGGCTTAGTGTCTGCACGAAGAGCTGTCCGCCCGGGGCGGTCTTGTCGGCAAGATAGATGAGCTCCTTAAACGCGCGCTCCGAGGCGCGGAAGTCCGGCACATAGCGGAAGGTGTCGGCGTTAAGAAGGCCGGTGATATTGAACCCGCCGCTTGCCGCCTCGTGACGGGCCATCCCCTTGGAGCCGACCACGAGTTTCTCGCCGGTGTCGCTTATGACCTTCAAGTCGCGGCCCGCCTCCTGAGGGGAGAGTCCCTCGAGCTCCTCGAGCACACGCTCCACTCCGGCGCCAGCTGGCTCAAACGCTCCGCCGCACGAGGGGCATACGTCTGGCGGTCGGCTCTGCGCCCCACAGTATGTGCACCTGAGGGTCTTGCCCTTCTTGTGATAGACGAGCGGCACGCTGCAGGCCTTGCAACTCAGCACCTCGCCGCAGTCCTCGCAGCGTAGCATCGAGTAGCCCTCGCGGTTTATTACGAACATGGCCCTCTGCTCCTTGCCGATGCGCGCGGCCGCGGCCTCGCGAAGTTTTTTCGAGATGGCGTCCTTAGTGCGCCGCATGTCGATGACGCGCACGTCCGGCCTCAGGCGCGTCGACGCGCCCTCGATAAGCGTGTACTTGCCCGTCTCGGCGTTATGCCACGACTCCACGGATGGACATATGGATGTCAGAAGCACCGTGGCGCTTTCCTCAAACCCCCTGAGCACGGCCATGTCGCGCGCGCTGTAGCGCACCCCTGAATCGGCCTTGTACGCGGTGTTCTCCTCGTGAAGCGCAACTATGAGCGATACATTCCTCAGTGGCGCGAAGACGGCCATGCGGCTTCCGAGCACGACGCACCCCTCGCCGCTCGTCATCCTGGCGATGGCGTCGGAGCGCGCGCCGCGGCTCATGGCGCTGTGATAGAGCACGAGCCGCTCGCCCGCCACTTCGCGCATCGCTCGCTCGAGATACTTCATGCCCGCGTGCTCTGGCACGAGCACTATGGCGTTTTCGTGGTCGCGTACGGCCTCAAGCACGAACGCGAGCTCGTCGCCCGTCGAGGGGGCGTGGTAGAGATACGTCTTATAGTGACGCTTCGCTATGTTCTCCCTTATCTCCTCAAGAGACTTCAGCGTGCGCTCGCCCGGCTTCTCACCCGAGCTGTAGGCGGCCTGCTCCTCCGCGACCTCGCCCGCCGACGATTTCCTCGCCTTCACGCGGTCGAAGAACTCGCGAGGGAGTATGCTTTTAAGTACAATGCCCTCGTTGAAAAAATAATAGTCCGCCATCCACTCAAGCGTGCGGAGCATCGCTCCGCTCAGCGCCGGGCCGTCGCTTTCGACAGACCTTATCTCCTTGAGCTCGCCCGGCGGCGGCTTGAATTGCGGTTTCAGGACTATGGCGCGTTTGACGGATTTGCGTATCTCGGCGCTCACGAGCATGCCCTGCTCTATTTGCCCTTTCAGCGCGTCGGGCACGCGATAGGTCAGGGCACCTACGTTTTGCGGGAAGACGAGGTCGAAATACTCCATTCAGAATTTTAGCACAGCGTGGAAGCCGAGAGAGCCCGGGGCTTGCGCCTCAGATAAGGAGCGATCTATTGCTCGAGCGGGATTCGCCCACGCTCGTTACGTATATGGCGGGCCTTCCCACCACCGGGCACTTGGCCTCGCAGATGCCGCACCCTATGCAAAGCTCCAGGTCGACGTGCGGCTGCTGAAGCGTAACTGCTGAGCCGTCCCTTCTCTTGATGCGCGCCTCCTCAAGCCATATGGCCTTCTTGGGCGTGGGGCACATCTCCTCGCAGACTATGCACGGCCTCCCGTGCGCCCAGGGCAGGCAGCGGCCCTTGTCTATCATGGCAAGGCCTATCTTTACCTTCGCCTTCTTTTCAAGCTCAAGACGCTCTATCGCCCCGGTGGGACAGACCTGCCCGCAGAGCGTGCATCGGTACTCGCAGTACCCCGTGGTGGGCACGAGGGTCGGCGTCCATATGCCCTCGAGCCCCGCCTCAAGCAGCGTTGGCTGAAGACCGTTTGTGATGCAGACCTTCATGCACTCGCCGCACCGCACGCAGCGCTTAAGAAACTCGCTCTCCTCGCGCGCGCCCGGCGGGCGTATGAGCCTCGGGTCGAACTGTGTGGGCATAAGAAGCGGCGTGGCCTTCAGAAGCGGCACGGCCGCGGCGCCCGAGAGCGCGGAGATGAGCACACGCCTTCGCCCGAGGTCCATGGGGGCAGAGGGCCCGCGATGCCCGAAGCCGAAGCTCACGGCGTTTTGCGGGCAGACGTCGTCGCAGTTATAGCAAGACATGCACTCGGCCGCCTTCCCCGCGCCCTTTTCGTGCGGGTCGGCCCCGCTCTGGCAGTAGGAGTCGCAGACGCCGCACTCGTTACAACCCTCGCTCACCGAGCGCTTGAGGAGCGAAAACCGGGAGAGCACGCCGAGCATCGCCCCGAGCGGGCAGAGATACCTGCACCAGAACCTGCGCTCAACGAGGTTGAGGCCGAGTATGCCCAGAAATATCAGACCGATGAAAACACCCTGGCGGTAGACCGGCTGCTCGAAGCTCAGCACCGAGTCCTTGAGCCACGAGTACACCGCCTCGGAGGCGTCCACGACGTAAGGCGGGTGGAGCGCGTATATCGAGTCGAACACGGCGCGCACGCCGTAGTTGAACGCGGGGAATATGCTCACCGACATCGAGCGAATGAGAAGCGATATGGGGTCTATCACGCCGGCCACCTGAAGGCCCAACGCCGCCGCAACGAGCACGAACACCATGACGTAGTACTTTGTCTTATGCCACGGCGGCGGAATGTTGTTCGCGCGCTTCTTTCTCAGAGCGCTTACCATATTGTTAAGCGTGCCAAGCGGGCAGACCCAACCGCAGAACACCCGCCCTAAGACCACCGTGACCGCTATCGTCGCCAGGGACCAGTAAAACGCCACCGACGCCGTGTGGGAGGCAAGGAGCGAAGAGATAAGTATCAGGGGGTCGAACTCGAGAAACAGCCGCACGGGATACCCGAGCTGGTCCATACCCTTAGATTCGGTTTGTAAAAACAGAAACAGAAAGAATATGAGGAATGCCGCCTGCACGGCGATGCGCAGTCGTCTCATGATGCGGCTCTCCCCGGCGAACTAAACACTTATCTTCCTTATCGTAAGTTTGCTCAGGTCGCTTCGCCCGAGACCCCTCGCCGCGCCTATCCTCACGTAGCCGAGATCTTCGCCCTTCAGGCCGAACAGCGTGGCGCCGTATGCATCCACCGCTACCTGGTCGGTACCCACCACCACGGTGTCGAGCTTCACCACGTCCTTGAGGTTTCCGCCCTGCGGGCCGTTTGCCGTGAGGACGCGCACGGCGTCGAGCACCGTGAGCGCGGGCTTGAGGTATAACGAGAGGTCGACGATGCAGTCGTCCAGGCGCTGGTGTATGCGCGAGCGGTTTGCGCCCATCACGCCCATGAAGTTCTTTATGCCCATCGTGAGCCCCGCAAGCCCGTGGTGCTTTGCGATGGGCACGTTGATGATCTTGTCGGCATCGAGGACCTCGCCGTAGAGGGGCCAGTCAGTTAAGACCTTCCCGCCGATGTGTGCGTCCTTCATCCTGCGCTCATCGACAAAGTGCACGTCGGCGCCCTGCGCTTTCGCGGCGGGCTCGATACCGCTTTGCACGTAACAGCGGCGGGGGTCGTTCACCGAGCGGTCGAAGACCTTCACCTTCTTCGCCCCGGCAGCCATGCAGAGCCTCACGACCTCGCCCACGACCTCGGGGTTGGTGCAGCCGGCCTGCTCGGGCACGCGGTCGAAACCGATGTTGGGCTTAACGACAACGACGTCCCCTTTGGAGACGAACCTGCCCATGCCTCCCATTGCCTCCACTGCGGCACGCACTATCGCCGAGGGAGAGCTGCCGCGCGCAACGGCGAGGTCTAGCGGAGTCGCCGCATTGGCCGAGCCCAGGAGGAGGTCGAAACTGCCGGGTATTGCGAAGCCGATTCCCGCGGCCCCGGCGAGCTTTAGAAATTCGCGCCTCCGAAGGCCCCCGCAGGGATGCCTTTCGGGCCCTCTGTCTCCATGCTTCTGGGGCATGGCTCAATCTTATCGCAGGTGCGGCACGCCGTCAATAAGCGAGATTACGTTTTTGGAAAGAGACCGACATTGCCTCCTGCAACGGCAGGCATGGGTCCGGGAAAGTAATTTGTCGGCCGAGTTTGGCGAAAGAGTTGTTCTCTCACAGGCCGTTGTAGGCAAAGTCGTTGTTTGCCATAAGCAAGAATATCAGAGGAGCTTTCACTCTCCCGCCGAGAATCGCGGGCAGGATGCGGAGGATGAACTTCGACCTCTCGGTGTCCCGTGAGAAAAGCAGCGTAACAAGCCTCGCGGCGGCCAACGCACGTCGCATCAGGCTCTCGTGGGCCTCGCCGTCCCAGAAGCCGATCTCCCTGTAGTACTTAAGCTTGCGGCGGATGGCGTCGTATGAGTAGACACGCCTTAGCACCCTTCGGTAGCCCTGGAAAAGCTCCTCGCGGCTCATGGTGGGGTGTTTGAATACTACGTTATTGCGGACGTACTTGCTCCAGTCCCTGTGAAGGATGCGGCCCTCCGCCTCCAAGCGCTTAAACAGCTTCGTCCCCGGGTATGGGGTGAGAATGTTGACAGACGGAACCAGCAGATTAGTCTCCTCTATAAAGTCTATGAGCTCGTCGAACGACTCCGGCGTGTCGAAGTCGTAGCCAAGGATGAAGGAGCCGATGGGGTTTATGCCGTATGACTGAATTTTCCTGATCGCCTCGGCGTAGTCGTGCCTGAGGTTGACTCCCTTGGACATCTGCTCGAGGTTCTTCGCCGAGACGGACTCTAGCCCAATGCATATGGATCTGCATCCGCTGTCCTTCATGAGTTGCAGTATCTCGTCGTCCTTCGAGACGTTGATGGAGGCCTGGCATCCCCACTCAAGATTGTATGGAATGAGCGCCTTGAAAAGTTCGCGGGCGAACTTCTTGTTGCCTATGATGTTATCGTCGGCAAAGAATATATACTTCTTCCTCTTCCCCCCGCCCTGCATGTCCTCTATCTCGCGGATGACCTGCTCCACGGTCTTGCTCCTGATCTGCGTGCCGTCGAATGCGTGAACCGAACAGAACTCGCAGTGAAAGGGGCACCCCTTGGTGGTCTGAAGAAGGTCGAAGAAGTACATGTCCCGCTTGAGCACGGACCTGTCGGGAGGGCCGAATGCCGTGACGTCGCAGTGTCCCGGGGAGACGTAGGTTCTCTTGAGCGTCCCGTTCTTCGCGTCATTAAGGAGCGTGCGCCATACCTCCTCGGCCTCGCCCACGACGACCGAGTCGGCGTGCTCCATGGACTCCTCGGTGCACATGGAGGCGTGTATGCCTCCGAGCACGGTCTTGACCCCACGCCTACGAAACTCGTCCGCTATCTCGTAGGCCCTCATGGCAAACATGGTTCTCACGCTTATGCCCGCGAGGTCGGCGCCCCAGCCGTAGTCTATGTCCTCTATGTTTTCGTCGAACACGCGCACCTCGTGCTCCTCCGGCGTGAGCGCCGCGATAGTCGGGATGGCAAGGAGATACGAAGCATACTTCTTTGAAAACAGCAGCCTCCTCAGAAAATCGTGCTCAAAGATGCCCTTCTTTGTCTCGGTGCCGTTTTTAGGAATGATAAGTGCGATTTTCACTTTTGGAGTATACCACAGTTCAAACCGGGGGCATGGTTCAACCTTATCGCAAGCGCGTCAGGCCGCCGATAAGCGCGCTTAGGTTTCGGGGAATGGGAGGATTACACCTAGTACTTGTGAAAAAAGGGGTGCTGCTGAATTGAAGATTTGCGATTAAAGTTAGTAACGTTTAATCATCTCACCTCCCCAAGGCCAAAGCGCTTTCCTTCCTCATTAATAGCTTTATAAAGTAACGGCAATTCATTCGCACCCATGTTACCCGGACCACCAGGAATCGTCTTAAGTCTATCTTCCTTAGTTTCAAGTCTTCTTAATTTAACGGTCAATCCCTTACGAAACAACATTTCCTCTTCAGGCAGAGATATCCCCGACAGCCCCCTGAAAGCCTCATGGCCGGGCTTGTAAATGATGAAAGTGGTCGTATCGCCTATGGCAACAGGATAGGGGTCAAAATATATGTGGGGTGAAATATTAAACTCTCCCTTCTTATCAGTTAAGACCTCCTTGACGCTAGATATGTCCATGAATGATTCGATGAAAGAAAGTTCGTTTATATGATAGACTGCAACTGCTACGGCCCCTTCTATCGGCTCTCCCGTCTCTGCATCTACAACCTTCCCATGATAAGAACCCTCGCGATATAGGAGCCACCCGTCTCCGATAGTGAATGCATATAAAAAGTAAACAAGGAATGGAAGTAAGAGATAACGCCACTTCCACCCACGCCGCTTTTTGTTCTTGGTTCTTAAAACTGCATTATCTTCCATATTCCGTTCTCACGGTTGATAGGGCGGGTATATCATCTGCAATTAATAAAGATAAACATTTATACTCTTTCGAATTATACAAAAAGCGAACGCATCCCTTACAGGAAGAACGCATCCCCTACAGCTTGGTTATCTTGACCTTGGAGATCTTGCGCTCTTCCATCTCGAGTATCAGGAAGCGCAGGTTGTGGAAGCGGACCTGCTCGCCCACGCGAGGGAGGCGGCCGAAGAGGCCGAAGACGAATCCGCCTATGGTGTGGAACTCCTCGCTCGCAAGCGCGGCGCCTATGAGCTCGCCCGCCTCGTCAAGCGGCGTGGTGCCCGAGACAATGAAGGTGTGCTCGTCTATGACCTCCACGTCCTTCTCGGCCTCCATCTCCTCGAACTCGTCCTCGAGGCCGCCCACTATCTCCTCCATAAGGTCCTCGAGCGTAACGAGCCCCTCGGTGCCGCCGTGCTCGTCCACCACGACGGCTACGTGGATTTTCCGCTTGCGCATGTCGTCCAGGAGCTCGGTGACCATCTTGTTTGCGGGGATATAGTAGGCCTCGCGCATGAAATCGGTCACGGGCCTGCCGCTCATGTCGTTTGAGGCCATCTTGATGAGCATGTCCTTTATGTAGAGCATGCCGGTGATGTTGTCTATGTTGCCTTCCTTCATCACCGGGTAGCGCGAGAAGCCCTTCTCGCTCACGAGCTTCATGGCGTCCTCGACCGTGGCGTCCTCGGTGATGGCGATGACCTCGGTGCGGGGCACCATGGCCTCGGAGACCTCGGTGTCGCCGAACTCGAAGACGCGGTGGAGCATCCTCGTCTCCCCCTCCTCGATGACGCGCTCCTCCTCGGCTATCCTTATCATGGCCTTTATCTCGTCCTCCGTCACAAACGGCGAGGGCGGACGCTCCTTCACTCCAAAGGCGCTGAGCACGTAGTTGGCCGAGATGTTAAATACCCATATCACCGGCGAGCTGAGCTTGATAAGAAGCTCCAGCGGCTTTGCCACGAAGAGGGAGACCTTCTCGGCATGGGTCATGGCGAAGGTCTTGGGCGCAAGCTCGCCGAAGACCACCGTGAGGAAGGTCATTATTATCGTTGCCGCAACGATGCCGCCCTTGGGGCCGAAGAGCTTGATGGCTACCGCGGTGCCGAGCGAGGTGGCAAGTACCGTAAAGAGGTTGCCCGAGACTATCACGGCGCTGAAGAACTTGTCGTGCTGCTTGAGGATGCGCTCGAGGGCCTTGGCCTTTTTGTCGCCGGTGTCGATGAGATGGCGCAGCTTGAACTTGTTGACCGCGATTATAGAGGCCTCGGACATCGCCAGCACGGCTATTGCCAGCACGGCGACGATGATCAGGACAAAGTCCAGTATACTTGGAGGTTCCATCAGTTTTGTATTATTTCATTTTCTCGATGACGGCCTCGGCAACGCGCGAGGTGCTCGCCGCCGTGGGGTCGTCGCGATGGGGCTTCATGTCGTAGGTGACGTCCTTACCCTCTTCAATGACCGCAGCTATTGCGGCCTCCATTTTGTCGGCCGCGTCCATTTCGCCAAGGTGTCTGAGCATCATAACGCCTGATAGCATCATAGCAAACGGGTTCATTTTGTTCAACCCCTTGTACTTGGGAGCGCTCCCGTGCGTGGGTTCAAACAGGGCGCCCTCGGTGCCGATGTTGGAGCCCGGCGCAAGCCCCAGGCCGCCGATGAGTCCGGCGCATAGGTCGGAGACCACGTCGCCGTAGAGGTTCGGAAGCACGAGCACGTCGTAGAGCTCGGGCTTCTGCACGAGCTGCATGCACATATTGTCTACTATCCTGTCCTCGAACTCGATGTCGGGGTAGCCCTTTGCCACCTCGCGCGATACCTCGAGGAACAGGCCGTCGGAGAATTTCATTATATTTGCCTTGTGCACGGAGGTCACCTTCTTGCGCTTGTTCTTGCGGGCGTACTCAAAGGCGTAGCGCACTATGCGCTCGGTTCCGGCCACCGATATGGGCTTAATGGATATGCCCGAGTCTTCCCTTATTCTCCGTCCCGAGGCCTTCTCTATATAATCGATGAGGCCCAGCGCCTCCTTCGTGCCCTTCTCAAACTCGATCCCCGCGTAGAGGTCCTCTGTGTTCTCCCTCACGATGACGAGGTCTATGTCGTCGAAGCGCGTGCGCGCGCCCTTAAAACTGCGGCAGGGCCTCACGCATGCGTAGAGGTCGAGGCTCTGGCGGAGCTGGACGTTGACGCTCCTGAAACCCTTGCCTACGGGCGTTGTGATGGGGCCCTTGATGGCAACCTTGTTGCGCTTTATGGACTCGATAACCCGGTCGGGAAGGGGAACGCCCTCTTTCTCATAGACGTCCTCGCCTGCCTCCTGGACCTCCCAGTCGAACTTCACCCCCGTGGCCTCGAGGACCCGCTTCGTGGCCTCTGCTATCTCGGGGCCCACTCCGTCGCCCGGTATAAACGTTACCTTGTACATTATTATGACCTCGCTCTCGTTATCTGAATAGGGATATCCAAAGGATTTTAAAGGGTAATTATATCACAAACAGCCCGCGCCTCACGCAACCGGCGCGCCCCTCGCCTGGGCTATAGCCATATGGGGCGAAAAAAGGATATAATGTGAGCGAAGAGCGGCTCGGTATTAATGCGTTATCAAGGAGACTGAGATGCAGCAGACGGAAGCCGGATTTCTTAGCAAGTACCGCGACCACCTCATCATCGGTGGGCTTGCGGCATACCTCATCCTGCTCATAATAGGGGTCGTCGCCGAGGTGTTCCACATCCAGCCGATACTGGACTGGTGGATATGGAGCCCCCCAGGCAAGTAGCCCCGGGCAGACCTAACCCAGCACCACGATAACCGCGAACCCCACGAGCATCAGCAGTGTGCCCACGCCCCTTTCGGCCAGGCGCCCTTCCTTAAACAGCAGGCACCCGTACAGAACGCTTATCAGAAGGCTCGTGCGTTTCACGGCCACCATGTAGGCCACCTCGGTGAGGCTCACGGCAAGCACATGCGTCACCGCCATCAGGGCCATGAACAATCCCGCCACAAGCAGGAGTTTTAAAGACCCCGCGTCCAGACGCGAGCGCCTGAGCCTCGGCAGTGCAAGCGGCGCGTACACCACGGGCAATACCGAGAAATACACGATGCCGTAGAAAAGTGGCGACGAGTGGTTGATGCCGAGCTTTATGAACGAGGCGGTGAAGGCGTAGATGAACGCCACCGCGAGCATCAGCACCGAGCCATGCTCCCGGAATACCGCCCTGAAGGGCTCGAGCACTCCGTACTTGAAATGCCCGAGGTTCAGCACGTAGCCGCCCACGGCGATAAGCACGATGCCCGCGATGCCTGCGGGCGTGAGCCTCTCGCCAAGCAGCACAAAGCCGATGCCGATGAGAAAGACCGGCGTGAAGGCCAGGAAGGGAAGCGAAAGGCTCATATGCGAAACCCTCAGGGCCCTTATGTAGAGCACCACCGATAGCACCTCGAGCGGAAGACCCGCCGCAAGGGCGAGATAGAAGTTTCGGTCAACCGGGGGTGCCTTTATGAACAGGAGCATCACAAGAAGCGGGGGCACGCAGACGAGGAGCCTTATCCATGCGGCCACGAACTCGTCGGTGCTGCGGAGCGCCTTTTTCATAAACGCGTCGCTTGTGGCAAGCGAGAAGGCGCATATCAGCGTGAGCACTACCCACATGGCCTATATGATACTACGAAGTTGTTGTTATCACCCGGGCCTCGTGCATCACCCGAGCCACGCGCCCACTAATTCTCCGACGAAGTACGAGACGACGATGACGGCAGCGGCAACAAAGACGTGCTCGCCGATGGCCCTCAGGGGGTTTTCCTTCCTGGCACGGGAGACGAAGTAGTTGAGCACAGTCAGGAGAAACACTCCCCACGCCACGGCCGCGTAGACGGCCTTATCGAGCGGCAGCAGCAGGAGGGGCACTATGAACGAGAGGGAGAAGACGGCGACCGCGAGAAACGTAAACGCTGTCGTGAGCCAGACTTCGAGGTGCGTGTGCCTGGGGTTGCCCTGGTCGTCGAGCTCCGCCTCTTCCACCGTGTGAAGGCTTATCGCGTCGGAGAGGCCGTCGGCCACGGCCATCACCGCGATTGCGGCCACCACGGCGAGCTTCGACGTAGTTGCGGAGTATATTCCCGCGATGAGCCCCAGCGATGTTATCACCGAGGTCGTGAGCCCGAAGGTAATGCCCATTATCAGCTGGTGCGAATAGTTGTTGCCCATGGCTGCCCTCCACCGAGGCGGGTTAGGATTCCTGTTTGTATTTTAGGGTAAAGCGGGGTATCAGTAAATAGTAAAAAGGTTAGGAAGCACTCCAACCGTGTGAAGCGTATGGATGACTTCCATGAGGCCGATGCCGAGCACTATCGCGCCAAGCTCCCTGATGCCCCTGCTGAAGGAGTGCATGCCGATAACCACTTCCTCTTCCTCAACGAGGCCGCCGAACTTCGGAAAGAACCTTGGCACCCTGCTTCGGTATTCCTCGAATTCCTCACCGAAGAGCTCCTTTAACTTTTCCTCTTCGCCGTCTATCGTACGGGGGTAATACAGGGCAAACGTGATACCGACTATCAGGGTAACGGTTATGGTGCCGCTGCAGAGCGCCAGCCCCACGGCGCCAAGGAAGTTCGAGAAGTAAAGTGGGTTTCTGCTAAGCGAGAACGGCCCGGTCATTATCAGCTTTGTGTTCTTGCTGCCCGATATGTACGAGAGGCCCCAGGCCCTTCCGACTATGCACGCCGCGACAAGCGCCACGCCCAGGACATAGAGCGCCTCGGCCACAAGGATGCTCTTTTCTTCCCATCCCTCGTGGGCCACAAGCAGAAAGCCGAAAACAAGGGCGACGAAGACCTTGGTCATGAATATCCTGCCTGTCAGGAACTTAATCCAGCCCGCTTTCGGTCTCATTAATCGCCTTCCATTTAATTAAGAAATATTCGCGGAAATCCATCGGGCAAGCACTTTCACCCGCCGGACACGCAACTATCATTATGCCCTCTCCGACGCCTCCCGCGCAAGTTCCGCGACCCTATATCGGACGAGCTCACGCGAGATCCACCTCCACAAGCTTATCCCTCGACGAATGGCCCTTCACTATCCTCATGGCCGACTTCCTCGTGCCGAGCTCCCTGGAAAGCACCTCTATCAACTGTGCGTTCGCCTCGCCCTCGGCCGGAGGGGCCGTGAGCTTCACCCTCAGGGCGCCGTCCTTTACGCCCTCGACCGACTTTTTGGAGGCGCGGGGCTGAACTCGCACGGTTATGAGAGCGGTGGCACCATCGGGGCTGTTACGCAGGGCCTCGCCGCAGGTTTCCTCGAGGGAGCGCTTCTTGTCGGGCTTTTTCGGTGGGCGCGGCATCTCTTGGCGGCGGCGTCCCCGGGCTACCTTGCGGGCTTGGTGGCCTCGATGAGCACCGTGTCGGTGAGCTGCTTCTTGATTATCTTTCCGTAACCCGTCTCGGTAAGCCACTCGGATATTTCGTCGGGCGAGTAGCACCTGCCGCCCTCGGTGTTGACGAGCATGTTGATGGCAAACAGCGCGCTCCACTGCGGGAACGTCCTCTCGCCATTGATGTAGAACTCCTGTATGAGAAGCCTTCCGCCGGGGTTAAGGGCGAGGCGCAGCTTTGCGAGCAGGGCCAGGTTGGCCTCCTCGGAGTACGCGTGCATTATCTGGCTAACGAGTATGAGGTCGTATCCCACGCCGATGGGATCGGTCTGGAAATCGCCCTCGACGAACCTTATGCCCTTCACCTTCTGCTTGCTGGCTATCTTCTTCGCTATCTTGATGGCCTCGGGGCGGTCAAACGTCGTGACCGATACGCCCGCCCTCGCCATTTCCAGCGCGTAGGTGCCCGGGCCGCATCCGAGGTCCAGGGCCTTGCGCACCCGCTTGAGCTTCATCGCCCTGGCCACCTCTTTGACCTTGAGCGACGCGATGTTGTGCATACCCATGATGAAGGAGTGGTAATCGAAGGCACGCCCGGCGGGACGGCCGGTCACCATGACCTCGTCCAGCGCGGACCAGTTCTGCCAGAGAGTGTCGGCGTGCTTTATGATATCGCCCTGGTACTCAGGGGAGTCTTTTACGAGGCAGTGGCTGCTAAGCGGCGTGTTCTTGTACTTGCCCGACTGCTTCTTTACAAGCCCCATCGATACGAGCGCGTCGAGCAGGAGCTCGGTGGCCCTCCTGTCGGCTATGATGGCGCGCGCCACCGCGTCCGCCGTCTGGGACTTCTTGAGGTGGTCGAAAACCCTCAGGTTATTCGCGGTCATGAGCACCCGGGCCGACTTAAACCCGGACCATAATTTCTTTATCTCTTTCGCGTCGGCAGACATCTCGGCTACCCCCCCGTGCTAAATACATCTAATGAATAAGGCCTATAAATTTAACATAAAACTATCTATATTCCAAGAAATTATTTAATATTGATTATATGACGAATGGTTACGGCGCAAAATAGCCATCCACAGCTCGTTTGGGTTGTAATATTGGAACAATTTTACATTAAATCGGAGGGTTATCTAATCGAGAAAGTTCAGATTCCGGGGTATTTTATCGACCTGTTTCGCGGCCGGTATGTCTTCGGCGCCGGTCGCGCCGAGCTCCTTGAACTTCCGCACCGAGGGCAGCACCCGGGCCTCCATCGAGCCCACCGCGCTGTTGTATATCTCTATGGAGCGGCCGAGCGTCTCGCCGAGCTTGCCCATGTGTCCGGCCCATGTGCTCACACGTTCGTAGAGCTCCTTGCCTATGCGCGCTATGTCCTCGGCGTTCTTGGTCACCTGCTCCTGGCGCCAGCCGTAGGCCACGGCGGTAAGGAGCGCAAACAGAGTGGTCGGAGTCGCCACCACTACCTTCTTGGACATGCTGTCTTCCATGAGCGTTGGCTCGGCCTCAAGAGCGGCCACGAGCGCCGCCTCTCCCATGAAGCAGACGACCAGCTCCGGAGACTTATCGAACTGCGTCCAGTACCCCTTTGAGCCCAGGTCGGCGATATGCTTTTTCACGTGGCCCAGGTGGCGTTTCATTGCCGTGACCCTCTCCTCTTCGGTCTTGGCCGCAAGGGCCTCGAAGAAGGCGTCGAGCGATACCTTCGAGTCCACCACTATATCGCGCCCGCCGGGCAGATGAACCACCATGTCCGGCCTGAGGCGTCCGTCCTCACCCGAGACCGAGACCTGCTCGGTGAAATCGCAGTGGGCCGACATCCCCGCAAGCTCCACGACGCGCTTGAGCTGGCTCTCGCCCCACCTGCCACGCACATGGGGTTTGCGTAGCGCCGTAACAAGGTTACCCGTCTCCTCGCGTAGCCTCTCGTGAGTGTTTGCCAGCATCTTGATCTGCTCGTCGAGGCTGGCGTAGGCCTTACCGCGCTTGTTCTCTATGTCGTGTATCTGCTCTTCGTAGCGCTTGAGCGTCTCGTTGAGGGGCTTGATGAGTCCGTCCATCGCCACCTTGTGCTCACCGAGCTTGCCCTTGGTCTCCTCGACCACCTTGCCCAGGCTCTCGTTCGCGAGTTTCAGGAACTCCTCGTTGCTCGTTCTGAGCGCCGCGGCCGAGAGCGAATTAAATACGTCGGTGAGCTCCTTCTTCGCAAGCTCCACGAACTCCTTCTGCTCCTTGAGCCCTCGCATTTCGGTCTCCGCGGCCACGCGCAGCTCGTTGGCCTTCGAGAGCTCGCCCCCGAGCCTTGCGAGGTCCTCGTCCTTGCGCTGGGCCTGTCCGCGGAGAGCGTCGAGCTCTCCCTCTGCACGGGCCGACCGGCCCTTGAGCAGAAGCCACGCTACCGTGAAGCCCACGGCAGCGCCAATCGCTATATAGAGTATCTCCGTCATTAGTGCCTTATTTTAAGATTAAGCGCAGGGGAATGTCGAGGGGAAAGCGCATTCTGCTCGCCCAATGAAAAACCCTCTGCCGGATGGCAGAGGGCATTATATCGCTGCAATTCTATATGCGAACGCCTTTTAAAATACCTCTTCCCACTCATACGAGCTGAAGGCGAATATCTGATTGCCCCTGATCATGCCGAGCTTCGAGATCTCCTCGGACATCTTGGGCACGTAGAATATGTCCGAGGCCTGGCCGCCCGTCTTGCATACCCTGTCGCCGCTTGAGGCGTCTATCTTTGTGCCGCCCATGCAGAACTCGTTTGAGACCATGGTGCCGATTATCGCGCCCGGGTTTTCGGTGGATATGAGGCCCGCCGAGAACATCCCGGCCATTATCGTTGCGTTCGGGTCGCCGGCAGCTGAAATACGTATATTACCCGTGCTGAGGAGCCCAATGAGGTTGTCCTTGATGTAGTTGCCCGAAGAGGTCGTGACGAGGCTTCCGAGCATATGCAGCGACTTGCTTCCGTAGAGCAGGCCCTTGCCGCTGTACTCGATGTTCCCGCCGCCCTCGCCGACGGTAAACTCGGAATTGGAACAGGAGGAATCGAACTTCACCCTCCCGGCGATCTGAATTTTGTCGGGGTCGGCCTTGGTGCTCGAGCCGCTGGTGCCGTTGGTCCACTTCAGACACCCCGTGCCGCTCATCGCCACGTCGGCGTCCGTGCAGACGCCGTCGCTATTGGCGTCTCCCCAAATGCCGCTACCGGTCGTGGAATGTATCAGGTTGCACACGGTATTCGGCAGAGTGTACGACTTGGTCTCGATATAGTTCTTATACGTGGTGTACAGGGTCCCATCGGGCGAGACGTACTCGTCCTCGAACGAGGGCATCTGTATCTTGTCGCCCAGGTCATAGACCGGCACCGAGCCGTCGGACTCCTTGTTATCGGAGTAGTAGTTCGACGAGCCCGTAATCGCCCTGTTGGCATATATGCCGTCCATACGCCCCTTCCAGTACAGGTCGCTGTCATACTGCAGCGAGTCGTAATCCTCGCCGATGGTGGCGCTTCCCGAAGCGAGGTTGACCTGCACGTTTTTCACCCTGAACTCCGAGTCCAGTGAGTAAACGCGATGGCCGCCCGAGTCCACGTAGGAATCGAGGTTGTCGTATCCGCCCACGCCGTCAATGTCGTAAAGCACCTTGCTTTTCAGTTCCGAATAGCTGTATGGCCCGGTTTGTCCCATATCTTTATAACCGTTATAGACACCGGCGGTTCCGCTAATGGTGTATAAGTTTACGGCGCCGGTGCCCAGCACATGGACCGAGCCGGCCACGTTTATGTTGCCCGTGATGGTGGCCGAGGCCGAGCCCCTGCCCCCGAAGACCGCGTTGCGCCAAACGTCTATGGTCTTGACCTTCATGTGGACCTGGACCACCTTCCTCGCCCCGGTCGAGGTCTCTGCGTAGCTCCTTACGTATATTTCGTCAGGCTCGCCGGGGTCTCTGAGGACGAGCACCCTGTAGCGCCCTTCGCCCAGGGTCTCGGCGGGCTCTGTCCCGGTATAGGGGTCGACGGCGTTACCTATGTTGGAGCCTGCTATGTTTGCCACCGCGTAGGGGTCCCCGAACTGGTCGCCTATGCAATCCGGCTGGGGCGTGCAATCGAAGTTTCCGGTGGGCGTGCCGAGGCTGTAACCCACCTCGGTGGTGCCGTCCGCGAGGCTGACGGTGGTCATGGTATCGTTGTTCACCCACGACAGGGCATCGTCGCGCTTGAAATCGTACAGGAGGTCGTGGACGACGCGCTCGACGCCGGCGTCTGCCAGAGCAAGGGACTCTTCGCTTCTGCGCTCATTGCCCGACATCTGGATGTCGAGCGTCGAGTTCAGGAGCGATGATATACCGATTACCGTAAGGGCCAGCAGCATCACGAGCGCAATAACCATCGCGATGCCGGATTCCGTATTTATGTATGTTTTCCTTGCCATGTCCCTACCTCGCAGGCTGCGGTGTCACCTTTCCTTCTTTGACAGCCCTGATTATTTCCCTTAACTCCCTCTTCTTTTTCACCTCTTTCATCTTCTCTCTCGACTTGGGCGACGTTACCTGCCTTATACACTTCTCATAGGCATGAAAATCTCCCAGCGTTGTGCGATTGCAGAACTCTTCCTCCTCGGGTGTAGCATGGAATGACTTGAGCTTCGCCTTCGACTTCTCGGCCTCCTTCATGCACTCCTTGAATATCGCATCGTCGCTCCGGGAGAACCACAGGCAATAGTCCTCGGCCCCGTCGTGCGTAACGAGCCCTTTAGGCTGGGCCGGTGCTGCGCCAGCATAGAGCAGCAGCAGGGCGGCCATAACCGCCGCACCGAGTGCAGCGCCCATCATCTTTCCCATACTTTTATTCTTTCTCATAAAATTGCCTCTCTATATGCCTCAGTAAAGCTTGATGCTATCGACGTACGCGCCCTCATAGTTGTTGGCGGCTCCGTCAACCGTGTTGAACTTGAACCGGAACAGCACGGTCTTGCTCGCGTATGCAGACAGGTCTATGTATGTAGTTTTAAACGACGATGAATCAGCCAGGCTGGTCCCGGTCAGCGAGATCCAGTTGGTGCCTCCGTCGGTGCTTATCTCAAACGTCAGGTGGTCATAGCTGCAGCTTGCGCCTTCCGTGCACTCGCCGTCGAGGAAGTAGTCGAAGCTGATGGCCGGCGACGCGCCGAGCGCCTGCGGAGGCGACGTAAGCGTCCCCGTTACCACATACGTGCCGTCGGCGAAAGTCCATGTCGCCGTATTTCCGAAGTACGCCGAGTACAGAGGCGACGACGCCCTGTTAGTAGTTACCTGCCATTTCGACGTACCTGTTCCGGAGGTGCCGCCCGCCGTCCAGCCCTGCAGGGTCCCGGTGTCGAAGTTCCATACGGCCGCCGGCGGAGGAATGCCCGCCAGGCTGAGCCCGAAGGTACCGGTTTCCGCGGATGAAGTAGTGGCTTCAATTATATAGTCGCCCGCCGGCAGGGTCTCCAATATATTCGCGGTTCCGCTGCCGCCGCCGTCGTTGCCCGAAATAACGTTCCAGTTCGAGTCGAGCAGGACCAGGGCCGGATCGGTTATCGGACTCACGCCTGCGCCCGTAAGCTGTATCAGGAACGGCACGCCGCCTGGCGACGTAAACTTGTAGTACGTGGCGTAGTTGCCCGGCCAGCTTACTGACAGCGTAGAGCCGTCTATGGTGCCGATCGTCGGGTCAGGGTCGGGCGGCGCTATCGGAATCGTAGACTTAATATCGTTAAGCGCGACCGTGTAATACATAGTCTGCCACTGCGCGTTAGTGGTTATCTCGATAGTGTAGTCTCCGGCGGCGAGGGTCGTGATTATGCGGGAATCGGTATCGACGCCGCTGTCGTCGTCCTCGGCTATCACGCTGCCACCGCTGTCAAGGAGGTATACATAGGGATTTCCGGCAACCCCGACGCCGTTCGTAAGCGGCGACGTTACGTCTATGATCACCTTAGTCGAAGCGCTGAGCGTAAAGCTATAGTAGGTCGCGTAGTAGTCGGTACCGGTACCCCTGTCCTTGGCGTACTGCGTACTCGCGAGGTATCCCGAGTCGTAGCTATTGAGAGACAGGCTCCTGTCATTCACATAAGTCTTAATACTTGCGTAATCACCGTAGTTGAGCCTGTCATCAGAACTGATATCACATGTAGCGCCCGTGTCCGGATAATAGAGGTAAGCATAATAATCATATTTCATCGTAATTCCCAGGTTCGAGTCGCCGCCCGGCGCTGGAGTGTGAGTGCCGGTCCAGTCCTGCCCGACATACATGTAGTCCACGGGATACGTCGGCGACACGTTATCTATCGTGAATATGCCATTGTCCGACGCGTCCTCGATAAGCGTAACAGTCTTATCCTTGTAGAAAGTATAATCGCAGGCAACCACCGTAATGGAGTTCTGAATGCCGTTGTTCGCATCGGCCGGGATCTCCGCATTTATATGGAAGGCGCTGTCGCCGTCAGGATACGAAAGGTCGTATGGATACCCATCCGCATAAAGCGTATATATGTTCACACCCGACGAGTTCGTAAGCCACATGTTCCGCATGCCGGTCAGTGGAACAACCTTATTAAGAATTTGCGGCGACAAGTCGTCGCTGTCGGTGTAAGTGCTGGTTATTTTACTGCCCGGGTAAACGGTCAGCACACCGTTGTTGGTTGTGACCGAATTTCTCGTCATCGTAAACGGACCCCTGAATATGCCGGTGTTGTTACCGGTTTCCGTGAGGGTGACCGCTTCGGTCTCGACTGTCGAGCCGGTATAATAGTCGCTCTTCACGTTAACGCTAACGGTGTCCGGATTGAACCTGTCCTTGTTCTCGTCGCAGTCGCTAATAGACATGTATCCGTAATTGTCAACAGGCGAGAATAGTCCACCGACATACGCGGTCGGCACGTCGTAGTAATCCGCTGTCGCCGTGTAGGCGCTGTCATAGAAGCCGCCCGTGGCCGAACATTCCAGACGCTTGAGCGAGGTGCTGTACGTGGCAGTGCATACGCCGAGCGTTCCCGACAGGTCCACCGATACGGTGTTTGAGAACAGCTGGCTCGTATGCCACAGGTAGCTGCTCTGGCTTGGAACCAATACCGTCTGTGTGTTAACCCCGTCATCCGCCGTGCCGCTCAGACTATCCGCAACGGTTATGGCATTGGTCACACCGTCATTTAAGTAATAATCCCAACTTACCACCAGGCTGCCGTCGTCTGAGGCGTCCCAGGCGACGCTCACATTATCCAGAGTGCATTTCGGCTCCTTTACAACCACCGACTTGGGCGCTGCCTCGCACACGCCGTACTGACCGGCAACTTCTACCGTAACGTCGCTGTTCCAAGGCTTCGTAGTGGTCGTCCACGAGTAGCTGCTCTGGCTGCCTACCGAGAACGTCTCGTCGGGCTCTGTGGAGCTCGATGCCACCGCGTTCAGTATGTCGGCCGTCGTGGAGACTCCGTTCCATATGAACTCCCAGTCCACGGTCACGTCGCCG